>Ga0049114_1000015_pt1 | contig 54794 bp, 38 predicted proteins | sample WorMettanBELIZE2_FD_55211 | JGI IMG/M metagenome (GOLD analysis project Ga0049114, IMG submission 55211) | Marine gutless worms symbiont microbial communities from Max Planck institute for Marine Microbiology, Germany - Olavius tantulus BELIZE.2 | ecosystem: Host-associated > Annelida >... | reverse complement strand
ACACTGGCTTAACAACCGGCCAAGAAAATGCTTGAAATTCAAAACACCGCCGGAAGTCTTTAAGGCCGAGTGTTGCACTTAAACATTGAATGCAGGTTTCGGATTTCGGATTTCGAGATTCGAATTTTAAGATTCACCGTAGCGAGGCAGGCTAATCGAAGTTGTGAAATTTAATTCTCTATAATCTTCTAGTTCATTATCGAGGTTATCTTCGACGGATTATATACTCCACCGCCACCCTCCCCTGTGAGCCGGAAGGGATTTTAAGAGCGGCCGTCCCCAGCGCGACGCCAAGGGTCATGGTGCCGGTTTCCCGAAGATTCTCGAGGGGAACCTTCTGGGTAAAAATCGTGGACATATCTCTTAGGATCAGGCTGCTGCCTTCTACTTCTATAGTGTCCGGATTAATTCTTGCGCTTTCAAGGCGCAGTCCGCGGTCCAATTTGCCAACCCAATCCACCTGAACGGGCAGGCGCTTGCGCGTAAAAACATCCAGAGTCAATTCTATGGTTTGCGGCGCAACCGCAATGAGATCAATGCCGGGAGGAAGAGAGACCTCTTTCCTGGAGATGGTATAGACATTTTTTCCAACCACTCCGGTGCCCAAATCCAGCCGCACCTGAACCTGTTCCGGGCGAACATTCTTTACCAGGGAGACCGAGCCGCTCAGTTGAAGACGAACAATATTGGCGGAGGCCTCTATGATTTCCATTTTTGGTTTCCGGTTCATGTACTCCACCGGAATTTCCATGGTAATAATCGTATCCCGCCCCCGGGTAAAGCTGAACCAAATGCCGGCGACCAGCAAGACGGATATAAGGGCCGCACTAACCATGCGAACCCGTTGGGGGACCTCATCTTGGGTGCTGCTCACCGTTTCACCGGTGTGTTCCCGTATCAGTTTGGCAAGACTTTCGACATCCCGGATTTCGAGCAGCTCAGAGCCCTTGGCCACGACCACGCTTTCTCTTTCTTCGGAGACCACAATGACCAGGGCATCGGAAGATTCCGCCAGGCCCGCGGCGGCCCGGTGTCGGGTGCCAAAATAGGATGGCAGGTCCTTTCTGCGGGACAACGGCAGCACGGTGCCGACTTCGAGAATGCGGTCACCCGAGATAATGATGGCACCATCGTGGACGGGGTTGTCATGCCAGAAGATGCTCAAAATCATTTCGCTGGAGATTTTGCCTTCCCAGGGTATCCCCTTTTGAATAATTTCTTCCAGGTTGTCCTCTCCGGGAAAGACGATCAGAGCGCCGATGCGGTTGCGCATCAATTCGAAGGCGCTGGAGCTTATGATTTCCACAGGTGTCTTGGTGGCCTTCTGGGAAAACCCCCACAGAATCGATTTGATGTTTTTGGCCTGCAGCACGCTTCGTATTTCATGGCGAAAAACAACGATAATAATGAATGCCGCAACCGCTGTGATGGCCTGGATTGCCCATGAGGTAACGATTAAACCCAGAAAAACGGCCAGTCGGCCAAACAACCAGAGAAACACGAGACCTGTGACCACGCGGAAGACATAGGTGCCTCGGAACAGCGCGTAAAATCTGAAAAGGATATAGCTGGCCAGAGCGATGTCGAGAATATCCTGCCATCGCATGGTGTGTATGAATTGAATGAATTCTTCCATAGGTATGTTACCAACTTCCAGTCGTTAGTCGGTGATGCTGAACCTCAAGACTGCATAGAGGGTTCCGTCTTCTCCGGTCACCTCCACCCGCCAGGGGCCTTTGCCGGAAGCCCTGATCCGGTGCCGACTGAACGTGGACCAGTTGGGCGACTGAAGGCGCAGTTTGACCTTTGCCGAAAGCCGGTCTTTTCGATACCAGTTGTGATACACTAGGGTATTCTTCGGGACTGGATTAAAGTAGGTAAAGCATGTGGCCCTACCGGCTGACACCGAAAAGACGATCGTTTCATTCCGGGGCGTATGCTCCTCGATACCTTCACACATCACGGCATGAACCAGAATCGGTTTCTCCGAGAGTTCAGTATCTGTATTGGAATCGGTTGCCCAGACAACCGCAACACAGGGCAAGATGCCCCCTGCGATCAGGGCGATAATACGTGCCATATAATCCTCCGAAAGCCAAATCTGCTTGTTTTTAATCTGAAAATATACAACGTCTGGGACGATGGCGCAACGATTGAGTGCCGTGAAGACATCTTGCTTTTCTTTGGATGGATCATATATTTGTGGCGCATGGCAAAATGCAGAAGAGGTCTTGATTTCCGGTGTCGATGACCCGCTGGTGTTGCATAACGGGTCTAAGCTTGACCTTAATCGGCAGACCGGGTGAATCAACGCCTCATAGAAATTGAAGAAGGAGCGGTTTATGATGGGAAATCAGATAAGGACAGCACTGCTCCTAGGCACGATGACCGTATTTATTCTCTTGATCGGTCAAATGCTGGGGGGACGCCAGGGCATGTTTCTGGCACTTATTCTGGCCGGCGTCATGAATTTTGGCAGTTATTGGTTTTCTGACAAAATTGTCTTGAGCCTGTATCGGGCCAAAGAGGTGACGCCCAATCAGGCACCGGAACTTTATGAGATGGTACACACGTTGTCCCGGAACGCCGGTCTTCCGATGCCGAAAGTCTATATCATTCCACAGGATTCCCCGAACGCTTTTGCGACTGGAAGGAATCCCGAGCATGCGGTAGTTGCCGTGACCGAGGGATTGCTCCGAATCATGGACCGGGAAGAAATCATGGGCGTCCTGGCCCATGAATTGGCCCATGTGAAAAACAGAGATATCCTTATTGGGTCCATTGCCGCCACCATGGCCGGAGCGGTCATGTTTCTGGCATCCATGGCCCGTTGGTCGGCTATTTTCGGCGGTGGGCGTGGAAGCGATGAGGAGGGGGGACTTGGGACGATCGGCCTGATCGCCATGTCGATTCTGGCCCCCATTGGAGCCGTTATCATTCAGATGGCCATCTCCCGATCCCGCGAGTATCTGGCAGACAGCACCGGCGCCCGTTTCGCCGGGACCTCCAACGGTCTGGCCCGGGCTCTGGAAAAGCTGGGTGCCTACAGCCGAAAATTCCCATGAATGCCAGTCCTTCCACCGCTCATATGTTTATTGTCAACCCGCTTTCCGGAGGAGGGCTGATGAGTCTGTTTTCCACACATCCGCCTCTGGATCAGCGGATTACCAAATTGCTGGGACAGCCTCTGCGCAAGGGAACCTCCGCTCCGGCAGAAGATCGACGAACGGCCGCGGGAAAAGCCTTTTGGGACAATCTCTCCGGCCCGAAAAAGTGATGACAGCGTTTCGGATCTTATCTGAACAGAATTGTATTTGAGGAGTCACCTATGAAAGATGAACGGGGCTTATATTACTACCCCTTTCCCAACAATCGACAGGTACGGATGTACATCCGCGAAGCGGGGGGCTCCGTGGAATTTCGGATGTGGAATCAAAAAGATCCGGATATGTGGAAAAAACACGGGTGGGTGCCCTATGAAGCGATCCGGAAGGCTGTTGAAATGTACCAGGGCGCCTTTGATGCGGACAAGGCCTATGATCTGGATATTGCGAAAACGCTCATTGCAGACAACCGCTAGCCCGGACAGTGCATGAGATTTTCCCCTTGGTGCAATGGCCGGGCTACCTATGAATTCGATCACAGATACGATGCTATAAAACGTCTGACATCTTCCTTCCCCTGGTACACGCCGAAATGTCCCTCACATAAAATATCCGCCTCTAGAGATATCAACAACTGCAAGGATGAGCGATAGTCTTCTCGATTTGAAAGAAAGCTGGCGTGAAGCGGCCCGTGGACATCCTGTCCAAATAGCACCCGAAGACCTTCGTACTCGGCAAGGTAGACAACAGAGCCGGGAGAATGCCCGGGCGTGTGTATGGCCTGAATGATTTTGTCTCCCAGAAGGATATCGGTACGGGGTTTATCCAGTTTCCAATCCACCATTAGGGGTTCTAAAATGGAACCATACCAGGTAGCCGCGGTGACGTCGCTGGCGCCGCTTTCAAGGAATTTTGCATCTTCTTTGTGAGCAACGATTTTACAGTCGCACCTTCCTTGGAGAGCTCTGGCGCCCCCGGTATGGTCAAAATGGCAATGGGTCAGCAAAAGGAATTCAACATCTCGGGGATTCACCCCGCACTCTTGGATGTTTTTGTAAATGATACCGGCCGAATCGCCGCAACCGGCATCGATCAATGCGGCTGACCCGCCGGCAGCGATCAGGTATACAGCCGCATCATTGGGGGCAGAAATCCCATTGCCGCCAACCTGGAATATTTCAGATGTGATCTTCATAATAATGAAATCGATATCTATTTTATTACGGGCCTATAACCAAATTTAAGGATGCGGTATTTGACCATTCACCCTTCCTTTGGCAATGGGGAAGAATCCAAATGGAGGAATATAACAGGCTCATTCTCTTCATTTATTCTCAGCCCGGAAAGAAAATAGCCGCAGACCGACGCAGACCAGGCTTCGCTTAAAGCTACGACCCGGCAAGCGAACACAGACATTTCAGCCGAGCGACGTGCTCGGCTGAAACCCGTCACCGCTGCGCGGATGGCCGGGCACTCATTCGGAAATGCCCGAAGGGCATGTCGAGTCATATCCGGCCACGTCGGCCGGATATGGTCTGCGTGTGTCGAGCGACCCTGAGTCCCGCCTTGGCGGGGTCGAAGGGGAGCGGGCGGCTAATAAGGATTCAAAGGAAAGGGTACAATAGACTCAATCCTTATTTTTGTTCATAGAACCGTTTTATTATGGGTAGCGGGTGACCCGCAGCGAAATCGTCCGGGTCGATTCCCGGTTTCCACTCCCCCTTGCCAGGATGGCTCTCAACGCATCGTTGGTGCTCTCATCGGTTTCTCCAATGGTGATCCATTCCCCAAGAGGCAGCATGACCTGTGTCGATGCCCCGGAAAAGCGGATGATACCGTTGGAAGACGCATCTGAAATGCGTGGGGTGATTTCCAGTATGACCTTGTCCCCAACGATTCTCGGATTAATATCCATCCCGGTTTCCGCACGTCTGTAAAGGATACCCCCTTCGCATCCGCCGTATTTTCGACATAATGCATTCCAGTTCTGCTGGTAGGGTATATCTTTCCCCACACGCAGATAGCCTGGAGTTCCGGACTGGACCAGGAGGGTATAACCGGAACTGCGATCGCTCTCTTTTCTCTGCCCACTCAGGGTCATCTGAACACCGTCGTTTGAGTCGTCCCCTTTTGAGACTTCCCATCCATCTCCGGATATTTTCCCCTCGACGGCTCCCGCCCGATTTGTTTCCTTGTTTACCTCTCCAAGGCGGACTTCGATCCGCACCTGGGCCGGAACCTGATCCAGGCGCTGGAGCACCGCACGAATGTTTTGAATTGATTCCGGGGTGTCCACAATCACCAAAGAGTTGGTACGGTAGTCTGGGGTGACTTTTCCTTGAGGCGACAGAAGATTTCTTACGATCGGGAGAGTATCTTCCACCCACCGGTATTCAACCTTTATCACCTCCACTTCTAAAGCTTCCGACTGGTGTACGGGGTAGAGCGCCCAGCACAGAAAGAGCGTTATCGCAAGGCACCAGAGGTTTATTCTGATTGACATGTTTTTAAATTTCCTTTTATAATTCAGATGCTTAATCGTGCCCCAAATTAACACGCTTCGGAGGGAAAGGTCAATTGGGCAATACAACACCGGATTTAACGAACGACAGGTGGGTCTGGGTCATCGTCCAGGACCCCGGAAAAGACGAACAGTTTGTGGGTCTCCACGACGAGAAATCGGACGTATCATTCATTCCTTTTTTCCTTGAAAAGGATATCGCTCTCCAGTGTTTTGTGAACATGCCGAGAGAAGCTGGAAAAAAATACGAAGCCCAGGCTATATTCTACGGAGATTTGATCAAAGCTTCCGCAGAGAACGATTTTCTGCTGTATCTTCTAGACGCTGAAGGCATGATCCTGAAAGATATTACTCCCTAAACCGTTGTACCGGGGAAATGCGGAAGCATTCGATGCAAGGGTTCTTTAATTGATTTTGTATCCACCTTGTGCGCCAGGAACGATCCCGTGCCTATCGAAGCCGAAAATAGAAGGAGGCGGCGAATGGTTTTATATCTCGTACAACATGGAAAAAGCCTCTCAAAAGATGTGGACTCCGAAAAAGGTCTTTCCCAGGAAGGCATTTCAGAGGTCCAACGAATCGCAGAGGTGGCAAAGGGCTACCATGTCAAACCGACTGTGATTTGTCACTCCGGCAAAAAGCGCGCCCGTCAAACCGCGGAAATTTTTTTCGATGCATTGTCCCCCTCTGAACCGCTGCTGCAGATGGACGGTATCAAGCCCCTGGATGATGTAACGGTATTTGCCAAGAAGCTGGAAGTCGATCAAAAACTGATGCTGGTGGGGCATTTACCCTTCATGGAGCGATTGTGTTCATTTCTCATTACCGGTAATATCGAACCCCCGGTATTCAAATTTCAAAACGGCGGCATCGTCTGTGTGGAGAGATTCTCGGAAACCGACACCTGGGCCATACGGTGGACGTTAATGCCCACTATTGCCTGAACTCGGCCTTTGTAGACAAAACGCTGCGATTTTAATAAAATATGGTGATACTGACCATCCAATTAACGCATTAGGAGGCCGGAGATGAGTGACATACGCATGGCGGATGGGTCTATCAATTTTGACGGGGAATGGCTGACCGCCGAAGATTTAAAGCGTAAAATCAAGGAGAAAATGGATGTTGGCGATATGCGATTCGCCGATATGGCGGCAGCTTTGCAGGAACTCAACGAGGCGTTGGAAAACTCTCACACCCTGGAAGTAAGGATTGTTCTCACCAAAGTCGAATACGACAGATTGAGAGCCATGGGCGGGGAGGACGATAATGCCAGCGTCCGGAAAGCCATTCGAGCCTTTGTGGGTGGAAAAAAGCCGAAGGCGGAAGCAAAGGCCCCCGCACCCTTAAAACCGGTGGCGGAAGGAAAACCTGCGGCACCGGCAAAACCGGTGACGGAAGGAAAACCTGCCGCACCGGCAAAGCTGGAAATGGAAGGCAAAGCCGCTGCGTCGGCAAAGCCGGAAGAGGAAGGCAAAGTTGCCGCGCCGGCAAAACCGGTGGAGAAACCTTCAAAAGCGGAAGATACCATACCGTGTACAAAATGTAAGACGCCGATCCCCATCCCCACCAGCGCACGGCCTTTGGAACTTGAGTGTGAGTTTTGCGGTACGAGCGTTTTACTTCCAGTAGAAGAGAAACCGGCCGAGATGACTCCTTCCGATGAAGCGCCTACCGAAGCCCCGATGGCCCCGGAAGGGGAAACAGAAGAAAAACTACCCGCCTCCAGGAACCAACGGAACCCAAACGAACGGATCATTTTATCGGTTGATGTGAATTTATCGGAACGTTCTCATCATTCCTTATTCGAAGAATTTCTTGCATGTACGTGTTCCGTCGGTGCGATACAAAACGGCCCGGCCAAATCGGCCGGGCCGTTTTTGCTATCTTGGGAAACCATTTTACAAACCCATCCATGTCAGGGTTATGGTGACGTTCCATCCGCATGAAACACGTCCAGGAGCCATAGAATGATCAAGGTTCATTGAATTATCTGTCGATGCTATCCAAATCCTGGCTTTTCGAACATTCCGGACACAATCCGGTAAATTCGAGTCGATGGCCGATTATGGTATAGACCGTCGATCCATATAACTCATCCTCAAGCTTTTGCATGGGGGCGACCGGCGCATTGTCGACACGGCCGCATCGCATGCACCGGATGTGGTAATGGCCCTTTGGGTTGCCATCGAAGCGGCTGATACTACCACTGAGTTCAAGCTTCTGGATTTCATCCAATTCCGCCAGAACCTCAAGGTTCCGGTACACTGTTCCCAGACTGATACGGGGCAGCTGTTTGCGGACCCTTTCATATATTTCATCCGCCGTCAGGTGTTGATCAAGATCACGGCGAACTTCTTCAAGGATGACCGAGCGCTGTTGGGTCATGCGATGTTTTGGTTTGCTGTACATGGATATCCCCAGTTGTTATCAGTAACCATTCTTGTTAACAACGGTCGCTGATAATGTCAAACATCCCTTCTTTTAAAAATTATCTGAGACTTTTTCGTTCAAAGTGATATGAAAGGGGCCATGGACAACTTCCCGGAGTATGAAACATACGACGGTTTGGGATTGGCCGCACTTGTCCGAGAGGGACAGATCTCTCCGGACGAGCTCTGTGAAGCGGCCATTGAGCGGATCGAGCAAATCAATCCAAAGATCAACGCAGTGGTGACGTTGATGTACGATGAGGGCCGACGAGCCCTGCTCTCTCTGCCCTCCGGCGCCCCTTTTACCGGCGTCCCTTTTATCCTCAAAGACCAGACCCAGGCGTATGCCGGGGTGCCTTTAAGCGACGGCTGCAAGGCTTTAACGACATATGTTCCGGATTTTGACAGCGAAAGGGTGATCCGCTTCAAACAGGCCGGGCTGGTCTTTTTGGGGAAGTCGAACACTCCGGAATTCGGGCTCCTGGGAATTACCGAGCCGGACGCCTTCGGACCATGCCGCAATCCCTGGAATCTTGATGTTACCCCGGGTGGATCCAGCGGCGGATCCGCCGCCGCAGTAGCGGCCGGGCTGGTCCCCTTGGCAGGTGGAAACGATGGGGGCGGCTCTTTACGGATCCCCGCAGCCTATTGCGGATTGTTCGGTTTGAAACCCACCCGGGGGCGAAACCCCAACGGCCCTGTCTACGGTGAAGTCTGGCAGGGGGCGGTACAGGAGCATGTGGTCAGCCGATCGGTTCGGGACAGCGCCGCCGTGCTGGATGCCACCCAGGGGCCGGATATCGGCGCACCCTATGATATCCGACCGCCGGAGCGGCCTTATCTGGAAGAAGTCGGGCGGGATCCGGGCCAATTGAAGATCGCCATGAATACGCGATCTCCCATCGGCACCCCGGTCCATCCGGAGTGTCGACAAGGTGTAGAGAAAACGGCCCGGCTGCTGGAGGATATTGGCCATGTGATAGAGGAAGCCGAACCTGTGATCGATGGTCGGAAGCTTTCCCGGAGCTACATCACGCTGTATTTCGGTGAGGTCGCCGCCCGGCTGAATGCAATGCAGGCGGTGTTACACAGAAAGGTCACGCAAGCTGATGTGGAACCCACCACCTGGACCCTCGGATTGATGGGGCGGACTATTTCCGCGGGTGAATTCGCCGAGGCAAGTCATTACTGGGACACAGCGGCGCGGGAGATGGGGCGGTTCTTTCTGAAATACGACCTTTACCTGACACCGACAACGGCGGAGCCGCCGGCTAGGATCGGCGAGCTGAATCCAAAACCCATGGAATCCCTGGTACTAAAGGCCGTAAACACGCTCGGTCTGGGCTGGCTCATAATAAGATCCGGCATGATCGATCAGATGGCGGAGCGCAGTCTTTCCCGGACCCCGTTTACACTGATTGCCAACCTCTGCGGCCTTCCTGCAGTTTCCATACCGCTGTACTGGACATCCAACGGGTTGCCGATCGGCTCCCATTTTGTTGCACCATCAGGCGATGAGGCGACATTGTTCCGTCTGGGCGGTCAACTTGAAAAGGCGCAACCCTGGTTCGACAGGCGGCCTCCCCTTCATTCGGCTATGTGAACTGGACTAATTCCTTGATATCCGCCACATGCCGCTCCCAGCCACCGGCCCCCTGCAGCGGGCCAACCCACTCCAGCCCTTTTTCGACCTGGGCGTCGGAAAAGGCTTTTTCCTCCAAATGATGCATGAGTTGGAGCCAACTTTCCGAAGCTGACGGATCGGCAGGCAGGGCGCATCCTCCCGTTGTTTCGGTCAGAACGGGAATATCGCTGATCACTGCCGGCACCCCGCATGCCATCGCCTCCAGAGGAGGGTAGCCATAACCTTCAGCAGTGGATGGTTGGGCCAGACAAAATGCGTTCCGCAGAATGGCGGGCAGAGCGTCATCGTGTACATGACGCAACCATATCGCATCGGTCTCCGGATACCTGGACCCCCAAAACTCCTGAAGCTTTTTTGAAACACCGGCGAACACCAGCTTTCTTCTCAGAGATCCGGTAATTTGCAGCAGCAGGCCCAGATTCTTGTGGGGCAGGCCATTGCCGATGACCAACACGTATCCGGGGCTGAGGCCATATTCGGCCAATACGGCATCGTCGTTTTCGATGGGTTCCGGGGAAAAGCGGCGGTTCAGCCCAAAATGTCTTACCTTGGGATTCCGGCCTGAAAATCCGATAATTTTTTCAGTTTCCTGAAGGCTGTAGGACGAATCGTACCAGGTCAAATCCGCCGTGGCCAACGCCGTTTTCAACCTGTAGGTATCCCAGGAAATTCTGTACCGCTTCCGGTAGGCGCTGTGTGTTAAATCGAGGACATCATGCACCGTATGGATGGATGGGCAGTGGGTGCCAAGAAGAGGTAGTTTTGGATAGGGACTGATAAAGCAGTCCACCCCTGTCCTTGTCAGGCGCGAGAGGGCGATTTCCCCTCCAATGAATGATCCCGGTACCGTTTTCGGGATGACCGCTTCCAGCCGTATCAGGTTTTCGGGGACATTGTCTCTATGGGTGACCGCGAGGATAATCTCTTCGACTGCCTCATCGCAGGCCAACGCCTCGACTAGGCCGCTTAGAAACCTGGCGATGCCGGTTACCCGTCCACGAACGAACTCGCGGGCGTCACATACAATGCGCATACGTGTTGTTTCGTTCAGAAGTTCTCATAACTACGCCGAATGCGGACCGTGTGTTATTACCTGTTCAAACCGGACGCCCTTTCCGGCGTATCTTGTGAAACGCTTCTATTTGCTTGTAATGTTTATATTTTCGCACGGCAGAGTATGTCAAAAGGATGGGGCCGTGTCAATATTCCCGGGGCGACAGTAGATTACATGCTCTTTGGAGTATGAACGATAGGAAATGTGGCTAAAAACGAACGGGTAAATAAAGGCTGATCTCTTTTGAATCGACCAAATCAGGTTCCATTTTTTCTTGACAGTGGAAGCAAGCTTTATTATTCAAGAGCGTTCTATTGATCCTCGGTAGCTCAATCGGCAGAGCGGGTGGCTGTTAATCCCGCCGATGGCGGGATTGTAGGTCCGACTGCAGCCGGGGAAAAGCGCTAAAATTGATTATACCCAGATTGATCCTCGGTAGCTCAATCGGCAGAGCGGGTGGCTGTTAACCACTAGGTTGTAGGTTCGAGTCCTACCCGAGGAGCCACAATTTCGATAAAAGCCCCCCAAGATCTTGGGGGGCTTTTATTTTGGAGATTCCGAGTGTCATTTTGGGTTTATATCCTTCAAAGCGAAAGCATTGGCCGATACTATTGCGGCTTAACACAAGACCTGGCGACGCGTATAACCCAGCACAACGATCCTGAAAACGATCTGGCGAAAACAACCAAACGTTTTCAAGGTCCGTGGCGGCTTGTTTGGTCGCAAAAAATGAAAGACGGAGCTGAATCCGTAAGGCTCGAGCGCAGGATAAAAAAGCGGGGAATCGGCCGTTTTCTTCAAGGCCAAAAGGGCGGCTGTTAATTCCGCCGCTGGCGGGATTGTGGCCTGTCACGCCGGAGGCGTGATTCGAGTCCTACCCGAGGAGCCACGAATACAAAAAAAGCCCCTCCGAAATCCGGTGGGGCTTTTTTCGTTGCGGATTCAAGGGATGAGTGCCCCTGTCTGCCATTCAAGGGCAACAAACAGGGGCGCATCTCCTTCACGGTCCTGAGCAACAGAACTTTCGCACCTCATCGGTATGAATGTGCTGGCAATCTCGGTAACCGTGATCCACGTGTGATTCAACGATTTATCCAAATTCGGCGAATCGTTATTCGGGTTAATAGCAGTATCTCCAATAGACGCCCTGGTCGTAGATTATGGTGCAATACGGATTCGTCTTCGTTTGAAGTATCGTGAGGCAATTGATTGCGAAAACACCGTTTATCGGAGCGCTCTCTGATACATCAAGTTTTTCCACCTTCATGTTTTCTTTGTCCACCGGTTCGACAGTGAGTAGTTTACCTCCTCGATTAAATTTTGCTATGAAAGCAACCTCATTGTCTATCATCGTTTTCCTCCTTTCTACAAGTTGTCAAAGGATGGCTAGGAAACCATAACGTGTATTACAACTGGCAAAACGCTATATCGGGGAACGGATTCACCTCCTTTCCATTTTGAACTTTACCATCCACCTCAGAATGAGAGTGTAAACTTGCCCAACACCATGCGTGACGGCTGAATCAGCGGATTTCCTGGATTGGTGTCTTGAAATTGAAACGTCTTATCCAACAGGTTTTTGGCTTCGATGGTGATGATACCGTGTCGTTTTGGGAGTCGGTAGCCAATGGCGGCGTCGACTACCCAGAAACTGTCACTGTCGGAAAAAGGGCTAAAGCTGGCATCCAAGAAATTCCCTTCCTGGGCCACATAGGTGGCCTTTAACAACGTCTGAAATCCAGATGGGTGGAAAAAGTTGAGCCCGAAGGGAACGCGGTGGGTTTTGGCCTTGATGATCTGCTCCTCCCCGGGAAGTGCCTGCTCCCGGTCAAAGCTTTCAAACAGATATTCGGCCGTCAGGGCCCAGCGTTTATGGAGCGCCCAATAAAGATAAGCCCGTGCGAATTGTTCTCCCCATCCGGAAAACCGCACCTCCGGCGGTGAACCAACGGCCACGAATCGGTAAGGGACCGTCAACTCTCTTCGGGAAAATTCCACACCGCCTCTTAGATCTTTTGTAAAGGTCTGATCCAGGGCCATCCCGTATCGCCATGTGTCGGTTCCCTCGGGGTCGTCGTATAACTGGTTGAACCCGGCCACTTGGGTCGGCTCCAGGGTCTGGCTCGAAATCAGGCTACGCTTGAGGCCCCTGAACCCCGCCGCCCGAACGGTTGTTCCAGTATCGAAGGTGTAGGTTACACCCAGCTTCGGATTGAACTGATCCCGGTTGATGACACCCTTGAAAAAATCGCCGCTGGCTCCCAACGTCCAAGTCCAGCGAGGGGATGTTTGGAGTAGGTAATAGGCGTATACGTTGCCATGGTTTAAATCGTCTTCCGTAATAGTGGGATCAGGGGGCGGCAAGGGTATAAAAAAACGTGTCTTCGAAACAGTCCGCCGATCACCATCAAACCAACCGCCCCCGACAACCAGGCTGTATGATGCTGAGCGGAAGATGTGTTGAAGTTCGGCCATATAGCCGTCATTTTCAGTGGATTGGTCCATGCCGAAGATCGGATTTTGGACGTTTGTCCCGGAGTTTCCATCACCGTAGATCAAGGAAAGCAGAGTGTCCGAGGAAGGGGAGAAGGCATGACGGAAGCCCACTCGGAGGTTTTGAATGTTCTCGTTTTCGCGCCGATTGTCGGAAAAATTTTCCGGATCGAAGCGGAGCGGCAAGTCCCCGTTCTTTGTCCGGCGACTTCGGTATTCGGCCTGGACACTTGTTTTGTAGGACACGGCAGCCTGACCAAAGGCATTGAACACATCCTGATCCAGATCATTGTTTACCCGGAATCCGTCTGTCCGGAAGTTGAATGCCCCCAGGCTGTAGGAGAACCGGTTCCATACGGTGGACTGGATCACCTCTCCGCCGGCGGTACTCTTGTCACCGACCACGCCGCTGGCCTGCACCCCAAAGCGGTTCCGAACGATAAGCGGATTGAATTCATTAAAGGAAGGATCTGTGGGCCCGGCGCCCTCCAAAATGAACAGATTTTTTTCCGCCAGGGCAGGTTGCACCGGAGTGATGTTGATCGGCTGCAACAGCTGGGATTGCAGCAGTTCGCTGATCCTGGCCACCTGGTGTCGCGGAAGCGCTGCGTACAGGTCGGCCAGCAGCCGGTGGGCCGAATAATTCGAAGGATCGGTGTTCACCGAGCGCCAGCCTTCGACCAGTCCGGCCTGCTGGAATCCCAAGTCATTGTAGATTCTTCCGAGGCTGGCACTGCGGGCGGCCAGATCCGAATCCAGCAGCAGCCGGGACCGATACACCGCCCGGTTATCGTTCAATTCGACGGCCTTTTGAAAATCGTGGAGCGCCTCCACAGGCCGGTTGACGCTCTGCTTGACGATGGCGCTGTAAAACCACCCCGTGGGATCCGCTGGGTCCATTTCCTGGGCCATTTCGAGCTGCTTCAGGGCTTTTTCTGCACGTCGCTCCTCAAAATATGCCTTCCCCAGATAACTCCGGAGCAGTGCATTGGTTGGATCCAATGCAACAGCGACTTCGATGTGCCTGCGGCCCTCGATCAGTTTTCCCACACGTATGGTGGCCAGGCCCAGCCCGAGTCTCGGGAGCGGATCCCCCTGGTCCCGGGCAATGGCGACGGTAAACGCCGCTATGGCATCCGTCGTGTTGAAGTTGGTGAGGTGTGCAAATCCTAGGACCGTCTGGGTTCGGCTCAGGTCCGGGTTGATATCCACCGCCCGACGGGCGGCTTCCAGGGCTTTGCCCACCCATCCGGTGGCAAGATACAGCTCGGACACCAAGGCCCAGGCCAGTGGATTGTCCGGATTCAAAGATGTTGCTGTCCGGGCGCTTTCCAGCGCGTCCTCAACCTTGAAATTCGCCTGTAGGGCATAAGTTTCAGCGACCCGGGCCATCGCGGCATCCGGATTGATGCCGACCGCCCGGCGTGCGAGCTCCAGGGCCGTCTCCCGTTCGCCCTGAGCCACCGCCACAACAGCGTTGAGCGCCAGGGCCATAACGCTATCCGGCTGATATTCGAAGGTTTTCTGAATGTACACATCGGCTTCTGCAACACGCCCCACGGTAAGCAGGAGACCGGCCCGATACAGCCATAGATACGGGTCATCGATATACGGCGGCACCGTCTCGAGGGCCTCGAACGCCCGGCGGATGTCCCCTTTCCGGTAGGCGGCAATCGATTCTGACACGCTTGCCGCGACCCCCGGATCCGCGAGATGCCGAAAGTCGCCCGGACGGAAGTCAATGATCGGTGGATAGTGTATGGCCCAGGACAAGGCATCCCGCGCCCTGACGGGTATCCGTGCACGCGGAGGTTCTCCCTCCGCCGCTGTTGCCCGTTGGCCTTTGCCAACAAAGAGCTCCCCTCTTGCATTTTCAAGACGGACGCTGCCTTCAAAGGTGGTGAAAGTGGTGCGATCCCTCTCAACACGGACCAGAAATTCGGTGCCTTCCACGGCGCCGTTTACAAAGGGCGTTTTTATTTTCAATTGGTTTAGGACCCGGCTGAAAAAATGAACGGCCCCGCGGATGATTTCTATGATCGACATTTCTTCCCGCTCCCATCCGGGAAATGTCAGGGTTGTGTTCTGGTCGAGCCGCATGACCGTATCGTTCGACAGCACGACCGCCGCCCGGCTTCGCTGACCCACCCGCAGCATATCCCCGGGGAATATCGGGTCCCCCATACGTGCCGGCTCCCAAGTCAGTGAGCCCGATCGGCGAACATCCACTTCGCCTTGGGCCGATGCGATACGTGCCATCCATCCTTCCGGCTGGGCCGCCGCAGGCGATATGGAGGCGTAAAGTAAAAGAGCCGCCAAGGGAAAAATGGAAATCTGTTTCATCCGGGTGGGGATATGAGCGATCATGGGGGTTGGCCCTTCATTTTTTTTCCAGGAATATGATCCCGTCATTCCATTCCGTGTTGGGCGGATGCGTTTTAAACGTTTCACAGAGCTGCATAAAATATGTCGACGGTCCATCCCCTGGGCGTATATGCAGAGCGGACCGGAATTTTTCAATGGCTGCGGTCCAGGCCTTCCGACGGTAGGCCTGCAATCCTTCATCAAACAGTCGGCACAGATCCTTTTGCTCGGAGGAGGCGATGTACATGGGAGAGATGAGTTCATAGATATCCACGGGTTGGGATTTTCCTGCGAATACGAATGAACCGACGTGTCGCGTCAGGAATCCCTCAACTTGGGAAAGCGCCTCTCGCGAAACCAGGATCTGAGTGCCCAGGTATTTATTCAGGCCCTCTATTCGCGATGCCGTGTTCACGATGTCGCCGGTGGGACGCCACTCGAAGTGATCCACCGCCCCAACGCTGCCGAGCAGAAATTGGCCGGAGTGCAGTCCGATCCGTGTAGGAAGCCTTAGCTCTTCCCTGTCCCGGTCGATATTGAAGCGATGAACGGCCCGGGCCACGTCCAGCGCGGCATGGCAAGCCATGGCACGATCCTTGGGATCCTCTTGACCGGCCACCCACAATGCCAGCACGGCATCCCCAACGATCTGAGACACAATGCCTTTGTTTTCCCGAATGGGCATAAATACGCTCTCAAAATATTCGTTCATCAAATCCTTCAAATCTTGCGGTGTCACCTGTTCTGCCAGTGTCGTGTATTGAAAGGCGTCGGTGAAGAGGCAGGTACCATTGACAAGACGGCTATCACTGTGGATGCTGCCGATGTTTTTTACTAGCTGATCCACCACATCGGTTGGAAGATAAAGGCCGAACGCTTGCCGGATGTCCCGTCTTTCCCGTTTCATCTCCTGCTGCCTCCAAAGGAGGTTTCCGAGGAATGCCGCCGGCGACTGAAAAAAGAGCGGAATAACGACCGGAAGCCACACGCCGCTGGTAGAAAACCGATGCACCGCAAAAACCAGATAGGCCCCCGATAACAGAAGAACACCAAGTATCGAAATAAACGCCGGCAGAAGGCGACAGACAATGCCAACCAGAAGGCCCCAAAATGCCACAATGACAGCATATGAGCCCAACCACATGGTCCGCACCGGTTTGTTTTGTAAGAGGTTTCCGAATGCTGTAGCGGCGATTTCAACGCCGCTGATGTCGCGACCGTCCGGCTGGGAAAACACGGTGTAAAAACCATCTTCCTGCTCATGTCGAATCTGTTCGGATAATCCGATAAATACCCCTTTACCGGCGATGGCAATAATGCCGTTGCCTTCAAGAACCTCGCTGTAAGAGATCGTCGGGATGGTGCCCGGCGGTCCGTAGAAATTTAGATGCCGGCTGTCTTCGCTCCGGTAAAGATGGTAGAGGGATGCCAGGAGTTGGTGATGGGAGTATTCCATGGCTGCTAAACGGAGCGATCTTTCGAATTCAGGAATGGGATCCGATCGGGTCCGTAATGTCTCTCGAAGCCAGCGTACTTCCGCTTCGAGTGAGGGGAATTCGGATGGTCGCGAAGACGCATCCGGTGTCGCGTCGGCCCATTCCGCAAGCATCGGGATACATTGGTCACAAATGCGGTCCACATAGGCATGAAACGCTACCACAGGAAGGGTCGGCGCATCCCCGGCGCTGGTTTTGAACGTCCAGTACTGGCTGAGCATGACAGGGACTTTTGGCAGTGGAAAGGGCGCCAGGCCGTAAGCCGATTCGGCCAGGGGCGTAATGGGCGGGATCAGCGTCTCAACGCCCATGTTTCCGGGTCCCCCATTCGTGTTGCTTGGAAATGGTACTTGACGGCGGCTCAGCGCTTCATAGATGATCACATTCCCGGACCGCCGAAATGCGTCGGCCAACAGAGTATCGTTTTGTGCATCCTGGGCTTTTTCAAACAATAGATCGAATACGATAACAGCGGCGCCGGACTGGACGAGCCGATCCAGTAGTCGTGCATGGGTGGCGCGAGGCCATTCCTCGATAGCATTGGAAAGGCCCAGTGCCTCCACGCTGGTGTTGTCAATGGCGACAATGACGACCCCGGGCGGAACCTCGGCAAGCCCTCTTAGTTTAAACAGAAGAGAAAGGCCGTATCGTTCTTCCAGATCGAAGGAAAACGGCGCCATGAGCACCAGCAAACCCAGTGCACTAATACTTCCACCGGCGATAAGATACTTGCGGAACACAGGCATGATCCGTCACACGGGTAGCAAACATGATTGGATGCAAAGCGTATTCACGCAATTTTATCATGAACCGCGAAACGCTAAGTCAATGCGACAGCAAGAATTCGATTGCAGAACAGTACGAGCCGTTGCCTGATGGTGCTGTAAACAGAGAGTTGGAATATTTATGAATACGGGTATTCGGAAGAAAAGAGTTTGTCTATTGCGGAACTAGATATGTCAGAAAGCCTTGGGTGTGTCAATATCCCCGTGAACCTTCGCCATTTGCACGTATCCGAGGCGAACATGTCACGGCGAACAGGGCCCATTCGCCGGTAGAAGATCTGATCTACGGATTGGCGTCATGGGTCGGAACCACCCGCTGATAGCCAAAGAAAACCCGGCCGTCTGGCCGGGTCGGCTTCTGGAAATGGATGGTATTGCCTCAGCTAAAGCAGCAGCCGGATATTGAGCTCATCGAGCTGTGCTTTTGTGGCTGCCGAGGGTGCCTCGGTCAGCAGGCAGGCGGCCTTCTGGGTCTTGGGAAATGCGATGACATCCCGGATGGAGGACTCGCCGCACAGGAGCATGACCAGTCGGTCGAATCCAAAGGCGATGCCGCCGTGGGGGGGCGCCCCGGACTCCAGTGCCGACAGCAGAAAACCGAATTTTTCCTGGTACTCCTTCCGCGGCAGCCCCAGCGCTTTCAGAACGCGTTCCTGCAAATCCCGTCGGTGGATACGGATGCTGCCGCCGCCGATCTCATTTCCGTTGAGCACCAGGTCGTATGCCCGGGAACGCACGGCGAGCGGATCTTTCTCGAGAAGATCATAGTCCTCCTCCAACGGCGCGGTAAACGGGTGGTGCAGCGCCTGGTACCGTTTTTCATTGGCGTCGTATTCGAGAAGGGGAAATTCGGTAACCCACACGAATCGGAACTCATTTTCGTCGATGAGTTTTAGCCGTTGGCCCAAGTGGTTCCGTAGGTGGCCGAGGGCCTCGTTGGTCACCTTGGGCGCATCGGCCACGAAAAAGACAAGGTCGCCCGGGGCCATATCGATCCGTTTGGCCAGAGCGGCCTTTTCATCGTCTGTAAAAAACTTGGCTATGGGCGACTGCCACGAATCTTCCCGTACCTTGATCCAGGCAAGCCCCTTGGCCTTGTAAACGGCCGTCAGCTCCGCCAAATCGTCGATTTCCTTTCGCGAAAAATCGACACAACCTTTGGCATTGAGTGCTTTTACGAGGCCGCCTTTTGCCACCACCGAGGCGAACACCTTGAATCCGCATCCTTTGACAATGTCAGAAATGTCCGTCAATTCCAGACCGAACCGGGTATCCGGTTTGTCCAAGCCGTAGCGACCGACGGCCTCGGCATAGCTGAGCCGCGGAAAAGGCACCGACACGTCCTCGTCCAGGAGCTGCTTGGTGAGCTCCTGCACCATGCCTTCCGCCACCGTCATCACATCGTCTTCCCCCACGAATGATATTTCCAGGTCGATCTGGGTAAATTCCGGCTGCCGATCGGCCCGCAAGTCTTCATCCCTGAAACAACGAACAATCTGATAATACCGGTCCAGACCGGAGATCATCAGAAGCTGTTTAAAAAGCTGGGGAGATTGCGGCAAGGCATAAAACTGGCCCGGATTGACGCGACTCGGCACCAGGTAGTCTCGGGCGCCTTCCGGCGTACTTCGGGTCAGTACAGGTGTCTCGGTCTCGATGAATCCCAGGCCGTTCAGATAGTGGCGAACAGACTGGGCGGCCTGATGTCGGCGGATGATATTCTGTTGCAAGGCCGGCCGACGAAGATCGATGTGCCGATGGGTCAGACGCACCGTCTCGGACACATCCACACCGTCTTCAACCAGGAACGGTGGCGTGGTGGCCGAGTTGAAGATTTTCAGTTCCGTGACCGTGACCTCGATTTCACCGGTTTTTAGATTGGGATTCGTCATTCCCTCGGGGCGGTGATCTACTCTGCCGCGAACACCGAGGACGAATTCATTTCGAATCGAGTGGGCTTTCTTGTGAACGGCTTCATCGACCAGGGGATTGAATACGACCTGGGTGATCCCTTCCCGATCCCGCAGATCCACGAAAATGACGCCCCCATGGTCTCGACGACGCTGCACCCATCCCATGAGTACGACTTCGGCGCCGATATCATCCGCACCAAGTTCACAGCAGGTATGGGTGCGTCGCATATTTCCGAGGTTATCGCTCAACTGATATGCTCCTTTCTCTTTACGAATCCGGAACCAGCCGCCGGGACAGGATTTCAACGATTTCCGCCAAGGGGATGTCTGTTTGGCTTTTGGAGATCATGTCTCTCAGAATAGCCGTGCCTTTGGACAGTTCCGCATCCCCGACAATAAGCACATGGCGCGCATTTTGCCGACCTGCCTGTTTCATCTGGCTTTTCAGACTCCGATCCTGGTAGTCCAGTTCCGCATGAATGCCCTGCTTGCCCAGGGCACAGAGCCACTCGAATGCCAGCTTCTGGCTGTCCTCTCCAAGGGCGGCAATGAATACATCCGGTGCGTTTCGAAAACGTGTGTGGTCCAGTTCGCAGACTTCGGCAAGCCGGTCGAATCCGATGGCGAATCCGGTTGCCGGAAGGGGCGGACCCCCCAGCATTTCGATGAGACCGTCATATCGACCTCCACCGGCAACCGCACTCTGAGCGCCCAGCAACCCGGTCTGCATTTCGAAGGTTGTGCGATTGTAATAATCGAGGCCGCGGACCAGACGTTTGTCGACAGCATACGGAATGGCAAGTTTGACAAGATTTTCCTGAACAATGTCAAAATCTTTCCGACAATCGTCGCACAGCGAATCGATAATCGATGGCGCATCGGCCAGGGCCTCGCGGCAGCTTGGCACTATGCAATCCAATACCCGGAGAGGGTTGACATCCTTGCGCCTCCGGCAGTCGGCGCACAGACGATCGACGACACTGTCCAGAAAACGGACCAGGCGCTTCCGGTAATCGGGTCGACATTCCGGGCAGCCCAGGGAGTTGATATGGGCGTTTGTATCCGGAACCTCGAGCCGCTCGAACAGGATGTGGAGCAGATAGATGAGCTGGACATCGACCAGGGGTGAGGTGACACCGAAAATTTCGGCATCGATCTGGTAGAATTGCCGGTACCGACCTTTCTGGGGGCGTTCACGACGAAACATGGGGCCGATCATGTAAAATTTCTGGACCGGATCCTTCGCATAAAGCTTGTGCTGGATATAGGAACGGACGATGGATGCCGTGGCCTCCGGTCGAAGCGTGATCAAATCCCCTTTGCGGTCCGGAAAGGTATACATCTCTTTTTCCACAATGTCCGTGGTATCCCCGATGCTGCGTGCGAACAGCTCCGTCTTCTCCATGACGGGTATCCGGATTTCGCGAAACCCGAATGCCTGGAATAGATCGACAGCCGTCCGTTCGATGTGTTGCCACAACTCGACATCTCCGGGGAGTATATCTCTGAATCCTCTGATTAGCTGGATCATGGAAGCCAACATGTTGTAAAAGGTTGAACACAGGCGGAACATTTCCGCCGCCACAGATGGTCTCGCCTTTCTCGGGCCAACCGGTCTTCGCCCTCCGGGCTACGCCCCGGCAGGCGGGCCAACGGGCCAACCGTCTAGAAAACACACAAACCTTTTCTTTTAATCAGAGGCTTCCGGTTAGTCAATATCTAACCGGATAATTTCCTGAAATCATGACCTTCCACCGACACAGGGGGCAGGTTTACTTTATTTCTGATTTCAGCTATGCAGATGCAGGCCAATGACCGACACCTGGGATTCAGAGGCGGCCGGAGAACGCTCCATCCGGGTATCGCCTGCAATGTCGGAACTAATCGCCGGGAGGTTCACTATGAAAAAAGGTATTTTCGTCTGGTTGCCGGTTCTGCTGATGCTCTGCTGGGCTGTTGAAGCACCGGCTGAAGTCCGGATCAAGCTGGGTGTCGTTACCAAACCCGGATCGGCCCAGAATATTGTGGCCGACAAGTTCAAGGAATTGATCGAAACCCGATCCAAGGGGAAGCTGCGGGTGCAGATCTTTCATTCCAAGTCCATCGGAAATGAAACGGAAATTTTGCAGCAGATCCAGATGAACACGATCCAGATGGGTATTATTACCGGAGGCCCGTTCGATACCTTCGATCCCATTGTGCGGGTTATCAATTATCCATTTTTGTTCAAGGACCATGCCCAGGCCGACGAGATATTGGATGGGCCCCTGGGGGCCGAAATTCTGAAAAGCCTGGAAAGTGCCGGTTTCAAGGGGCTCTGTTTCTCCGAAAATGGATTTCGGAACCTCACGAACAACAAGCGCTCAGTAAGACGCCCGGACGATGTCGAGGGTCTAAAAATTAGGGTGATGGCGTCGGCCATGCACAAGACCATCTGGCAGCAACTGGGTGCCAACCCCACGCCCATGCCGTGGCCGATTTACACCGAGCTGGAGCAGGGTGTGATCGACGGCCAGGAAAATCCATTATGGGTGATGGAAGTTTACAAGTTCTATGAAATTCAAGACCATATGACACTGACCCGGCATGTCTATTCCCCCCATATTGATGTGGCATCCCTGGCGTGGTGGAAAACCCTCGACCCCGAGACCCAGGAATTGATCCAGTCCACGTTATACGAAGCGGCCGTGTATCAGCGGAAACTCAATCGGGAGAAAAACAGCGCCCGGCTCACGTTTCTCAAGGGCAAAGGGATGCAGGTCGTGGAAACACCGGATATAGATGCGTTCCGGGCCAAAGTGGCGGGGATCAAGGATACGGACATCTACAAAGATCCGCGGGTTCGAGACCTCCTGGTACGGGTTCTCGAGGCGACAAAATAGGCATCGGAGAATCGCCATTTTCAACATTTCGCTCCGTATATATTGGACGTTACCTCTGTATCGGAACTAAATTTATAGCAACGCCCTTATTCCCGTACCCCATACCATGACTTCATTTCTCGTTCGCACCAGCGACCGCATCAACAGAGGTGTGGAATACAGCCTTTTCGGCCTGGGTCTGGCCATGGCCCTGACGGTGGCCACCCAGGTCTTTTTCCGTTATGTATTGAATCAATCCCTGTTCTGGTCCGAAGAACTCGCTCGATTCATGCTGGTCTGGCTGACGTTCCTCGGAACCTCAGTTGCTTACAAGCGTCGTGCCCATCCTGGAGTCGACATCCTGACACGTCGTCTGACGCCATCTCTGCGTAAAAAAGCGGCCTTTACCATCCATGTTGTGTCTCTGGGCTTTTTTCTCGTCATGATCGTGTACGGCGTCCAGTTTGCCTATTTTGTCCGGCTTCAGATTTCGCCCGCGCTGGTCATGCCGAAATGGATCATTTTGTCCATCATTCCGTTCAGCGGAGCCATTCTGTTTCTTCATGCCATGGCATTTCTTGTCGCAGATCTCACAGGAACGTCCCGTGACCGTTGAGGCACTGATCATATCCCTCGTTGTCTTGTTTTTACTCAATGCACCGATCGCGATTGCCATCGGAGTCGCGTCGATCGTCGGAATTCTGGTGCAAGGAGACTTCCCGCTCATGATGGTGGCCCAGCGGATGTTTGGCGGGACGGACTCTTTCCATTTGATGGCAGTGCCCCTGTTCATGTTTACCGGAGTCATTATGGAGGCCGGCGGGATCAGCAAGCGGATCATCGACTTTGCCAACACCCTTGTGGGCTGGCTGCCCGGCGGACTGGCTGCCGTAACCATCGTCTCTGCGATGTTTTTTGCCGGAATTTCCGGATCCGCAGCTGCGGACGCCGCCGCTGTGGGCGCCATTCTAATTCCGGCCATGAAAAAGTCCGGTTATGCGTCGGATTTTGCTGCGGCGGTTCAGGCCTCCGGCGGCTCCATCGGTGTGATCATCCCACCATCCATCCCAATGATTATTTTCGGATTTCTCACCGGCGCATCTATCGGCAAGCTGTTTGCCGCCGGTATTCTGCCGGGAATTCTGATCGGAATCTCCCTCATCGCCATCGCCACAGTCATTTCCCGGCGGGAGGGCTATGCCGCCACTCAGCCATTTTCAATGGCCCTTGTCTGGCAGGCGTTTCGGCGGGCCATTTTGGCCCTGGGTACACCGGTGATCATTCTGGGCGGCATTTTAATGGGGATTTTTACTGCAACGGAATCGGCGGCCGTGGCCGTTGTCTATGCGCTGGTTCTGGGCATCTGTGTTTACCGGCAGATAACACCGCGCCAATTGGTCTCCATATTTATCGAGGGATCGATTACATCGGCCATTGTGATGTTCATTATTTCTACCGCCTCCATTTTCAGCTGGATTGCCGCCATCGAAGATCTTCCGGGTCAAATGGCCGGCGCTCTTTTAGGTCTGACGCAGCATCCCATCATTCTCATTTTACTGATCAATGCGGTGCTGCTGATTGCCGGCACATTTATCGAGACCACGGCCGCCCTTATTCTTCTGGTACCGTTAATCAGCGCGATGCTGCCCTCTCTGGGGATCGACTTGATCCATCTTGGCGCCATCGTCGTTACCAATCTGGCCATTGGTATGCTGACACCTCCCATGGGCATCTGCCTCATTGTTTCCAGTGCCATCTCCGGGGACAGCATCGGTGCGGTCAGTCGAAGAATATGGCCGTTCTTGATTGTGTTGCTGGTGGACCTGCTCATTATTACGTTTTGTCCTCCCCTGACCATGTGGCTGGCGAATATGGTTGGGCGATGATGCCCGTTCGCCCGTGGGCCCGTTCGCCGGTTGGCCGGTGACCCCAGGATACAGGATTCAAGATCCAAGATACAGGATACTGCAAATAATCCCGCTGCCTACGACCGCGGAGGCCGTAATTTGTGTCTTGTATCCTGAATCAGGTGCAACTGGACACAGGTCTCCTGACAGCTGACCTCTAACACCTGAAACCCGACACCCGGCACCTGAATGCGACGTGCCTCATGAATCCCTAACTTCTTCGTGACCTTCGTAGTACGAACAATTCAAGCTTGCAAACCGGGCAAACGGGCCCACGGGCAAACGGGAAGACGGGCCCACGGGCCCACGGGCAAACCGGGCCCACGGGCAAACCGGCCAACGGGCCCACGGGCAAACGGGCCCACGGACCTATATTTCGTGGAGTTCTAGCGAATCGCCAGCGAGTTGTTTATTGGCGGCAAGAAGCTTTTCCTCGCTGGAGATTACCGCGATGGAATGGGTCGCCGATGTGGGTGAAAAATGTCTTTTTGCCACTTCCAGGACATGCCTCCGGGTCAGGGACAGCAGATCCTGTTTAAAGCGGAGACGGTCATCATCAGTCAGGGAGATGATACCCCGGTAAAAGGCTTTTCTGGCCGCGGGGCCGGGTGGATCCGGCTTGTCGATGTCGGAACAGACCTGGAGTACCGCCTCTTTGATATCCTCCTCTGATAGAGTCCCTGAAATGATGAATTCTGCCGCTCGACGATACACATCGAGAGTTCGAACGATATGGGGATCTCTGTAGGAGGCCAGGCAAAAGGTCCCATCCTCAGGGTTGTAGGTTGCAAATCCACCGTATGCCCCTCCCTTTTCCCGAATTTCCCGATGGAGAAAGAGAGAGCGGAGAATTTTGCTGATAACCGACAGTGACGGGGCGTCCGGGTGATCCATGCGGACCGTGGGAAACGCTTCAGCAACAAAAGATACTGCCGAGGATGTGCCCCAGCCTTCTCTTCGACGGGTATCTGTTCGATGGATGGTCGGAAATGCAAAGCCTCTGTGTTCCGAGGACGGCATGTCGGCAGACAGGTCGGATACCCGGGGTAGAACATGCGACAGGGCCTGATCTGATCCGATGACGGCGGCGCGAAAATTTCCGTCCACCACAACTTCGCGGCGAATTTCGACAAGACGATCCGATATGATCCCGAGACGGGACTCGGTGAGATCCTGGGTGATTTCCTTGATGTGTTTCAGCTGGTGCACCCCGGACCATACCTCATTTAGGGCCATGGCATCGGAAAAACCCCGTGAGGCCAGGGACATCGACAGCCGATGACCGTTATGGACCACCATGGACTCCATTCCGGCGCGGTATTCCATGAGAAGGTGGTGTAATCTTTCAAGATCGGAGAAGGCAACGTCCAGAATCAGCTCCGACACAAGATCCATCATGGGATCGGTATTGCGCTCGAGACATTTCCCATTGAATGCCAGAAAGGGGAGGCACTGAGCCTCATGTCCGAATCGGGTACGTGCTGCTGCCGACAAGCTGATACCGCCGGTATACCGATCGATTTGGCGGGACACATCGATATAGGATTTGGCGGCGGTTCCGATTTTCGGGAAGGCGTAGCAAAAAAACGGGACCAACGGCATCAGGTCCGGATCCAGGTGCCCTGCACCGATGGCGGCCGTGAAATAGATGATGCCTCCAGTGGACTGTTCGTAAGTGACCACCGGGAGATCCACCGGTTCGGTAGATGGTGAAACCCCGTGAACCGAGGGAGGCACATCGGTTAGTTCCAGCGTCGGCAGAACGGACACATCTTCCGGTGTTTCCTGGATCCGCTTTAGAGCAATGGAATCGTCTTGGATGTGCTGGCGTGCCTCTTCGGTTAGATGGTTGGCGATATCCGCCAGTTCTTTCCGGGTCTCATTTGACTTTCGGTCCTCCTCCTCCGGGTCGGGCACCAGGGAAAACCGGACATGGTGGGGGTTATCCAGGAGGAATTGTCGGAGTTGTGTTTCAAAGAAGGGGCCTTCGGCCATTTGGCTTCGGATCTGGTTCAAATCTCCATCGAAGTCCAGGATCCGGAAAGGATCAGTCCCGTGCATCCAGCTGCCGGCAAATGCCAGCAACAGCTTCAGACCATAAGGATAAGGGTGATTGGTTTTCTCCTTTCGATGAAACTCGATCTGGTGGATTGCCGAATCGACAAGTTCCGACGGGATGCCGTTGCGAACCAGATCTTCCAGGACTCCGAATACCAGCGTTTCCACCGTCCCACAGGAATCGGCCGAAATATCTTTCAGACCGGCGGAAAACAGTGTCTCACGGTACTCATCGATATAGCCTGTGCCGTCACTCAAGGCCGATCCGAGCCCCGATTCGATGAGGGCCTTCCGAAGGGGCGATGCGGCATTCCCCAGCAAAATCTGCTCCAGCAGGGTCATGACCAGAACGCTGAACGTATCCCGGACATCGGCCGTTAACCAGGCCACACAGGCCTGAAATTTCTTGGCGGGATTTTCACTCCGGCCCAGGGGATAGGTGTACTCCACCGACCGGGGGGAGGCCCATCGGGATTGCGGCGGCACATCCGTCCCCGGATCGATCCGATGAAAATGAGATAGGATTTTCTGGTCAATGGTTTCTATATGCGTGCGGAGAGGTAGATTTCCATAGGTATAGAAGAACGCATTGCTGGGATGATAATGGTGACGATGAAATGCCTTCAGATCGTCATAGGTTAACCGGGGGATGATGGAGGGATCTCCTCCGGAATTGAACCGATAGGTGCTCGACGGGAACAGCGCATTCAGCAATGAACGGATCATGACCTGATCCGGAGACGACATGGCCCCTTTCATTTCATTGTACACCACACCCTTATAGGTTAACTCCTGTGCAGCGCCATCTGCAGATGGGGGATCGAATTCCATACGATGCCCCTCCTGCTTGAAACTGAGCTCTTCGAGCCTGGGATGGAAAACGGCATCCAGATAAACGTCCATGAGGTTGTAATAATCCCGTTGATTCTGGGTGGAAAAGGGATACATCGTCCAATCCGATGCCGTGAATGCATTCATGAAGGTGCTCAGGCTCCGTTTGAGCATGGAAAAAAAAGGATCCCGGACCGGATATTTTTCGGATCCGCAAAGAACCGTATGCTCCAGGATATGGGCGACACCCGTTGAATTTTGAGGCACCGTTTTGAACGCCACGCTGAAACAATTATCGGTATCCGGACAGCTCAGATGAATATGCCTCGCCCCCGTGGCAAGATGCATCAGTTCGTAAAAGGTAATATCGAGTCCGGGCAGGTAACGAACACGACGGACGTCGTAGCCGCCAATGGCTTGCCCTGGCGTAATGTGCCGGTTAATCGGGTCGGATGATGACATGATTCTGCCTTATGGTTGTTGGACATTGGAACAGGAAGGGCACGTATCTCACCTGTTTCCCCAGGGGTAGGAGTTAACAGAGAAAGAGGGGGGCGGGTGCATCCGAATCAGGCAGCAATATAAACGCCTCGGCTCTTCCGTTTGATTTTCCCGAGTTTGTTGAGACGGAAGATAATGTTGCGAAGCTTTTTCTCTCCGAAGCCTGTTTTGGATTGGATGTCTGCGAAACTGGCTCCCTGCCTGAATCGTTTGATCGTCGTCAGCACCATGTCGGAAGCGGTTGAGGCCCCTTTTCCTTTGGCGCCGGTAGTCTTTCGTCCGCCGCGTCGCGCGGATGGGCCTCCGGATGCCTTGATCAGCATTTCAAGCCGTTCCAGCTTGGCCATCACCTTATCGACGTCCCGCTTCGTAGGAATGTCATACTGGGTCATAAAAAACTTGACCATTGCATCGAAGCTGACTTGTTTTCCGCGTTTTTTTGCCATGGCTTCCTCCTTGTCGTAGAAACAAAGGCCGGTTTTCTTGTCTAGTATTCGGAAAATAAGGAACTCCGACATTAAAGTCAAGAATTCAAATGGGTAGATATTAGATGAGGGAAATGGTTTGCTGGCATTGCAAATTGCCGGAAATCGTGCTAGCCCAAAGTACGCACGACATCTTTTCAGCCATCGACCGCTGGTCACCGTGATAGGAATTTTGCCGCGACCTTGGATATCGATCGTGTTGAACCCAATCCCAACCCACGGAGGCCCCTGGGCGATGCCATGGGGATGCTAGAAAAAAAATACGAAACGTGCCCAGGTGCCGACCCATTGCACCGATGGTTGTTATCGAGACGTGTATATTCAGATTCATACCTCTGTGGCTCAGGTGAAACATGACCTCGCCAAAAGTGCTTTTGAACGCCTGGCAATTGCGGGCCAAAAAGCGTTTTGGTCAAAATTTTCTGCGTCATCCGTCTGTCGCCGAGAATCTGGTGCGTCGTGCCGGAGTGGCCCCCGATGACCTGATTTTGGAAATCGGTGCGGGTCTTGGCGCATTGACCATACCCCTGGCCAAATCCGCCCGAAAAGTCATTGCGGTGGAGAGAGACCCGGATCTGACGAGATTGCTGAAAACAGAGTTGCTGGCGGCCGGAATTTCAAACGTTGTCATTCTCCAGCGCAATATCCTGGATGTGGATATATCAGAGATGGCCCGTTCAGAAGTCCGGCAGCTGATGGTATTCGGCAACCTGCCCTATAATATATCTTCCCCGGTTCTTGTCCGGTTGGTGACGGAGCGACATGCCGTCTCCAGGGCGGTCCTCATGTTTCAAAAAGAACTGGCAGACCGGATCTGTGCCGATCCCGGGGGAAAGACCTACGGGCGGCTGTCGGTGGTCATCCAGTATTGTGCACGGATCGAAAAACTTCTCCAGATCAAGGCCGAGGATTTCTTTCCCAAACCGAAAGTGGACTCAACGGTCCTAGACATTACATTCCTGCAAACACCGGAATGTCCCTCCAAGGATGAGACATTCTTCTTCAAAGTGGTCCAGGCGGCATTCAACCAGAGACGCAAGACGTTAAAAAATGCGCTTGCCGGCAGCTTTCTCAATGTCAGTGACGCGGTCGTTCGTGACGCCCTTCAACGGGCCGACATCGATCCTTCCCGCCGGGCGGAGACACTGTCGGTACCGGAGTTTGTTCGCTTGAGCGATCACCTGCGACCATTCGTCTAGCCATGTCCGGGTTCGGGTCCGGACGGATATGCGCGGGCCGATGCCCGATCCGAGTTATGCCAAGGAAGAAAACCCGCCCCACCCATCCTAAAAGCTAATTTTTGTACAGATATCGAGCGGTTCCGAATCATTAAGGACTTGACTTTTTTCTAGAAATGTATATTATAGACTAGTTGATTGAATCTTAGACGCAACATTGCGCGGGCTTGAGTTCCTATGAAAGGGGAAGGTAATGGAGCAGAAATACGTCGTTGATCTAGACAAAGAAAAGAAACAGTTAACGATACGATCCGGGAATATGCCGCTCTCGAGAAGGAGATCTTCTCTCTTCTTTACGAGGAAACCTATGATACCGCGACAATTGAAGCGGCCATGAAAGAGGGAGAAAATGCCGTTCTGGACGCCCTTCGAACGCCGACCCTTTATCCGGTCCGATTCAATGCCCGGCAATTGGCCCGATGTGTTGTAGATCTCTTTAATTCCGACGATCCTCAGCCGATGGAGATTTTTATCAACGAAAAAGATCTGCTGGGGCAACAGGAAGAAGATCTGGCGGACGAATCAGAAGAAACCACCGAAGAGGATGCCGAAGAACTCGACGATGTCATCGGTGAAGACAGCGGAGAGAAAACAGGGAAAACATCGAAGCGCCAGAAGCAAGCCACATAGTCCGGTGATCCCCACCATCAGAGGGAATCCGACCCTGGAAGAGTCTGCCGAAATTCCCTGACTCGTCCCAGCGAGCGGTGGGGTTCAATTGACGATGAAAATTCCAAGGGAGACGCCGGAAGTCTTCAGAGAGAATATCACCGAGCCACGTCGTCTCAGCGCATCTCGGCGATGGTCACCGTCCGATCTCCCAGCATATTCACATAGCTTCCCATCTCATTATCGTACCAACCATATATGACCGCCTGGGTGATGGGCACCCGAATGGTTTGATTCGGCAAGGATGCAATGACATGGGTGTCGATGCCCGGTACCTTTCCCATGTCCAGAGTGACCCCTGCGGTCCGTGTATGGGTTTCATGCCCCTCAATGATGGCGGCTGCCCTCGGCAAACCGATAATGTCTCCGGATACGTTCTGCTTGTCGGTATAATGCAGATAACCGTTGGTATCCTCTTCGGCCGCCTGTCGGTAGACGTCGTTTATCTTTTCTCTTCGAATCGGCTCGCCTGTCGGTTCTTCATGAAGATTGACGACAAGGATAATCAACGACCCGGAACTGGTTGGAATACGCACCGATTCAGCGATAAACCCGATATGTTCCATTTCAGGGATGACCAGTCGCAGTGCTTTAGCGGCCCCGGTGCTCGTGAGAATGATGTTGTTCATGATGCTGCGGTTTTTCCGCAGATCTGTTTTACCGCTTTTGGGCAATCGATCCAGCACCGCCTGGGATCCGGTGGCGGCGTGAACCGTTGCCATGGATGCCGAGAGGATCTTGGCGGGACCGAAATGATTCAGCAGGGGTTTGATCATATGGGCAAGGCATGTGGTCGTGCAGGATGCGTTGGAAATGATCCTATGTTTTCGAGGATCATAATCGGTGTCGTTGATGCCCATGACGGTTGTGACGGCATCTTCCGGCATGGCGTGCCCGGAATCTTTAAATTTGAAAGGCGCCGACGCAATCACTTTTTCCGCCCCTGCCGACAGATGGCCACGCAATGATCCCCTGGGATGGTCTCCGGGCATCGTCGGATCAAGGAATCGGCCGGTGGTATCCACAACCCATCGCACATCGTAGGCATACCAGTCGATTTCCGCCGGGCTCCGTGCGGCTCTCAGGAATCGGACGGGGATGCCATTGATGATGATGGTATCGGTTTCCTCATCGATATCTCCGATCACGGCATCGGCGCAACATCCATACAGGTATTGTTGCAAAAGGCCGTAAGTGGAGTCCCGTTCCAGATAGTGGGCAATATCCGCCAGGGATGTGTCGTCCTCCTTCCGATCACGTGGCATTTCCCCTGGCACACCCTGGCAAACCCGTTGCGGTCCTTTGGGGCAGCGTGGGTTACCCCGCTTCGTTGATCGGAATCAATCCTTGATAAACAGACCCTTCCTGACCGTCAATGCTGATAAACGCTTCCGATTTTAATTGAATCTGATGAAACTTCACCGTTTTCTCTTTTTCGTTGCAGATCATATCACCACATCCCACGACGCATGTTTTTCCGAGTCGATGGGCAACGACCGCGGCGTGGGATGTCAAACCTCCCCGGGCGGTGAGAAGTCCGTCGGCCGTAAAAATTTCACGGATGTCGTCCGGTACGGTATCCGATCGAACCAGGATTAGCGGCCGATCCGGCTCGATGGATCGCCATCGGTCGATTTCCTCAAGAGTAAAGACCACCCGGCCGCTCATGGCGCCACCGCTGACGCCAATCCCATGCGCCAGCAGACGTGTGTTTTCCGGGAGGTCAAATGTCCGCGCCTGTTTTCTCTCCCGCATGGACATATCGCGCGTCTGGAGCATGAACAGGTCCGATTTCGAGGGCCCCTCAAAGGTAAATTCCATTTCCTGGGGACTTCAACCCCTTTCGTATATCAAATCATTGGCCCAGTTTTTTAATGCCTTGTATATTTCCGGATAATGGGTTTCCAGCGTGATATCCGTATCTCTCATTTCCTTGCTCTGCTGGGTCAGGGAAATGGGCAGTGTCTTGACCAGACCGGATACGACGTCTTCGCCCTGATTGTGAATGGTAAAATCACCCCACAGCCGCAGCGTGTCTTACGACCATCTAGGATTGTGGGTGAATACCACTCCAGTGCCCGAATTTTCCGACAGATTGCCGTAAACCATGGCCTGGATGGTGACCGCCGTTCCCCAATCCTCTGAAATGCTCATAATTTTCCGGTAGGTTTGGGCCCGCTCGGCATTCCACGACTCGAATACCTTGCGGATAATCAGATTGAGCTGGGCCACGGGATCCTCCTCGATCCGGTGTCCGGCACCTTCAACCAGCTGCTTATAGGCCAGGGCCACCCCCCGCATCTGATCGCCGGTAAAATTCTTCTTAAATGATTTTCCCCAACGGACTTTATAGTCATGGATGATGGCATCAAAATCGTCCCGGGCCATACCAAAGGACATGCCATAGCATTGAAGAAACCGGCGGTAATTGTCCCAGGCGAACCATGGATTTCCAGTGCGGCTGGCAAGCCCGGCGGCGATCTCTTCATTCATTCCCACATCCAGGACCGTGTCCATCATGCCCGGTTGGGAGATCGTGCTGCCGTTGCGAACAGAGAACAATAAAGGATTTACAGGATCACCGAAAACCTTTCCCGTCAAAGATTCAATTTCAGTGATATGGCGACGCACCTGTTCCTGCAAACGCTGTTCGGCTGGGGTATAACTTTCGATAATGTCCAGAAATCGGAACACTTCCGTGGTAATGATAAAACCCGGCGGGACCCGTATGCCAGAGTTCTTAAGCCGCATAATGTTCAGCCCCTTGTTGCCCAGGTAGATGATCCCGCCCGTGCGACTGCCCGCGTCATCCAGGCGAGTCACGGTATTCTCGGGATCGTACATAAGCAGCCGGTGCAGTTTGTCTTTGGGTAGTTTCGCCGCCTGGTGATACAAGGTTTTAAGGATTCTGCTTAAAAACAGGTCCAGCTGCTGGAGTCCCAGGGACATGGCGATCTGATCCCGGAAAAAGATTTCCGACGCCCGGTGATGAAGCTTTTCACGATCGACGATTCCGGAATCCTTGGGGATATATTTCGGTTCGATTTGGTCCGCGGGTGTGTGAGATAAAATCCGAGCCAGATTCTCTTCGTGAATATTGTTAAAATGATCGTTGATAATATTCCGGACAGCCCTGGCAAATCCCTTAAAAATATCCAGGTATTGGGTGACGGTAAATCCCTCGACCTCCAGGGAGTGGGCCAGAAGATCCAGTTGAAGCCCGATCTCCAAAGAGGTGATTCCATCCAGCCGCAGGGCTTTGTCGAATAGACGCAAACGGGCGTATATCTGATAGATGCTGGCCTTGGTGATCAAACTTAGGTCGATGTTCTCGACAAGTTGTTCAATAAGCACATTGATCAGGGATTCCACGCGAAATGTCAGGCCCAACGCGTCAAACTTCATTTCGTGATAGCTGCCATACATGGACGGGATGTCCACGGTGAAATGACGTTTTTTGTAAATGTCTTCCCTGATTTCATACTCTTCGGGGGACAGAATCAGGTTTTTCATCGTATTGAGAAAATCCAGAAGCATAAAAAGCTTTTTTTTCAGATCCGGCTGACCAAGGGCTTCTTCAAGCCGATCCAGATGGGGAAATCCTTCTGCTTTGAGCTGGCCGATGTAGGTCGTGATTTCCGTAAAACCGATGTGATATTTCTGGTGGAGCAGTTTGTAAAATTCCGTCGCGAGAATGCCCCGCCGCATATCGGCAGGGTCCAGATCCTCGGAGGAACCCGTCAGCAGTGTCGAAATTTCCGCTTTTGTTTTTGTCAGCAATCCCTGGGGAAGATCCAGGCCGCCGCAGGACAAGGCTTGCATGACCTGGTGAACCCCAGCCGCATGGGGGCCGTTGCAACCGATTTGGTTGTAAATATTTGGCGGCACATAGGGGCGGAGGCACTGATTGTCGAGAGTCGCCCAATAGCTCAGGGTGGCCTCGATGAACGCCAGGACCTGGTTGCTGCTTTCCACGTGGCTTTGTTTGCGCAGGAAGTGGATCAGCACATCCTTGCGATGGGTAATTTCATCGAGTTCCGTGGAGATATCCCGGAGTCTTCCCTCGGCGCCGATGTCGTTGAAATATACGGGGAACAGGCGCATCAACTGTTTGGTGAGGTTGTACACCGGGCTGATGTCGCTATTGAGAAAGCGGGTAATGTCCCTTGGAAACAGGTCGGTGTCCTTGAGGAACACGCCGCCCAAAGAGAGGTTGATAATCAGGCTCGATAGCAGCCGTGTGGACCATTTCGGATTGATCTCGATCAATTCCATCCATGTACGGATATTGGACAGATGCGCATTGTTGACTTTGATTTGCCAATCGTCTCCGACGCCTCCGACATTGAGGTGTTGAAACCCAAGTTTAATGACCGAATCGATGAAGCCATTGATCAAATCGATTTCATCGGTCTGATACACGCCCTTTCCGATATTTAAAACACAGTTCAAGGCGGTTGTCGGATACTTCCGGGTCCGGACCATCAGGATAGAAAAGGTCTTTTCCAAAAGTTTGCTGGTGTTCCAGTCTTTTTCATTCTGAAAGAGCCACGTCAGGGTTCGATTGATATCCCGGAGGGCTTCTTCGTGAATCAGCGAGAGCCCGGAAATATTCATGATATGGAAGAGGAACACGACTTTCCATTGGTTGCCTTCACCGGTCGCCGCTCCGGCCTTGAGCAGGTTTTGGGGAAGTTCCCGGTATTGATTGACGATGTCGTTATAATGCGGCAGCGCCATCAATTTTCGGGTCAGTTTCGGGCTCTCCGCCGGGAATTTCAGTGAGGCGGCATCCAGAGCGTTCTGCCATTGTTGGATCTGCTCATGGGAAATGGCGCCAAAAAGTGGTTTGGCGTTTTCCGGTGCACCGATATCCATGGCTTCCGTGCGGAACCATTCCCACGGATCGTCTTCTCCCAGCCAGTATTCAAAGGAGGTGTGGTAATACCGCATCAGCATACGATTCAGAGATGCGTATTGAGTAAATCCTTTCGGGGCCGATTCGAGAAAGGCTTCAGCCAGAGAGGGCAGCTGATAGTAGCTTTTCACAAAAAGCTGAAATGTGGGCTCCGGGGTGGTCACGATGCGGACAAAACAGTCATCCAGAACCCGGAAAAACCGGTCGAATTCCGAGCCGGCATCCTTGATGATCCGTTGAAGGTACAGCAGCAGATTGTCGACAGCATCCACCCGGACCTGGGATAGACTGGTGGCATCGATGGCCTGGATGAAAATATCCACTAAGAGACCGGCGGCGGTCTCGCCCTTGGGGTGGGATTTGAGAAGATGAAAATAATTCAGCGAATAGTTTCGGGCTTCTTTGACAATGAACTGCCAGTTCTTGTAAGGGTGTGCGAGCTCCTTCAAAAAGATGGTCAGCCCATCCATAATCCCGTAATACCGGGACATGGCCTCCTGGAGATCTTTGTATTTGGGATCCACGTCGACATCGACATGGTAATCGGCAATATTGACTTGCAGTGCCTTGGATTTGATCATGGATCCCTCCTGTGCCTCTTTTTGCGACGTCGGCCTCAAGCTGCCCACCGATATACGGATGTTGTCTAAAATCTGCTTAATATCGGTGTATTATGTGCAACCCTAACCCGAAATCTAACAAACGGCCCCTTTGTTTTCAAGCGGATTCCGGAGCGACTCGAAGGATCAGAACCGATATGAAACAACAAAGAAAGCCCCTCCGGGCTCGGAGGGGCTTTCAGAGATCGGGCGTACCGATGGATTTGGCCTTATACTTCGAGCCAGGAATCCGAATAGAGGGATTTTCCGAGAATGACGCTGGTGGTTTTGGCGTAGTCCTGCATTTCCTTGGACAGGCTGCCCATATCCGGATCGTTGCCATCCATAATGCCGTAGATCAAATCGACGATATCCTGCCGCTGGCCTTTGGCGATGGCCGCAAGCTGCTCGTCCAGGGGATCGGCGATTACCGAGTACATCCCATATTTCTGAAGCATGACCATATAGGTCTGGTTCAAGATGGGCCGCAGGTGTTCGGGCGGTCCATTGGAAATGTTCGACAGACCGCAGGTGCTTTTCGCACCGGGTGCGATGTCCTGAAGCATCTCCTGGAACGCCATGAGACTCATGAGTTGGGGCTGCTGGATGTTGACCGGTGTCACGATGCCGTCGACCCAGATTTTCTCGTTGGGGATGCCGGCCTCGTTGGCCGCATAGAGCAGTTCCACCGCCAGGGCGGCGCGCTCGCTCTCGTCCCGGGGCAGGCCCTCGGGGCCCCACATGAGGGCCACAAAATCCGCATTGTGTTCTGCGGCCAGGGGGATCATTTTCTCGTAACGTTCCGGCCGCGCCATAATCGAATTGACGACCGGCGGAAGCTTGCAAACCGGCAGTGCGGCGGCGATGGCATCGATGTTTGAGGTGTCGAGCCACAGGGGCACGTCGTCGACGACTTCCTGCACGGTCTCCACGACCCAGGGCATTAGTTCGTGACCGTCCTTCTTTGCCGGTCCCAGGTTGATGTCAATATAATCCATCCCCTTTTCTTTCTGGAACAGGGCCTCTTCCTGGATCGGCTTGGGGTCACGCTCCTTGAACGCCCGGCCTATTTTTCTGGCAATGACGTTTAAACTTTCTCCAATCAGTAACATACACCCTCCCTTTTTTCTTTTGGATCGAATGGTTCATGTCGGGGCAGGACCCCATACCGGATTCGGGATCGGCATGATCGTATCCGGCGCCGTAGAACTGAGATTGGTGAGCGGGCCGACCCGAGGGGCCGGCCCGCAGGGGTACCGAATATATTATCTGGAGCGAAGGAAGCCCGGAATGTGGGCCGCTTCACGGGGACCGACAGTGATCGTCCAGCCCGGAAGCTCTTCCTCCACGTCGCCGGCGATGGCCGCCGCGTAACCGGGGATGATGACTTCCTGGTGTTTGATCTTGTCGGCAATACCGGATTTTTTGACGAACATCCCGACATCGTCGCCGGCAAACTTGCCGGCGGCCCAGGCGGTCATGACAGACAACCCTTCCGCGTCCTTGATGAGCAGGTACGATGGTACGCGGCTGCCTTCGATCTCACCGGAAACGATAAAGTAGGTCAACGCGAAGTTCGTGGTGACCATGACCGGTGAATTCTCGTCCGGGTTGCCGATTTCGTAAATACCCTCGGTAACGGTCATCGGCCGCTGCGGATCGGTGTAGATGTTGAGCCGTTCCAGAAGCAGCGGGAAGAGGGTGTCGCCGGTAAAATTGGACAGTACCACGATGCCGCCGTACTTGGCAATGTACATGCTGGCAATCAGGGCCTCCATGTCCAGACTTCCGGCCATCTCACACGGAAAGGTGATGGTCGGAAACCCGACAGCCCGGTTGCCGTCTTTCAAGGCCGCCCGGCGGATCGCCACCATGTCCTCGAAGGACTGTTTGATTTCCCGGGAGCCCGGATCGATCACCAGGTCTTTCAAACCCATTTCCGCCAGCTTTTCGCTCAGCGGTACCAGCCCTCCCACGGAGTCGGATTTGACCGCCAGGGGCAAATCGTTGTCTTTGGCCAGTTGGCCGAAGGCATCCGCATTGGCTTCGGTGGCGGCATAAATCAGGGGCTGTTTGATTTTTAAGGCCTCCACGGCCGCGGCCATGGCGCTACCGTCTTCGGACATCAGGATGAGATTGAACTCCGAGGTCTCGGCGATCTGTTTGGCCCGGGCGGCGAAGGCGTCCGCGTCACCCGCGTCTTTCAGCGCAATCAGCTCGGGGCAGAGATTCAGACCCACACGCTCGAACTGTAGCGCGTTCCAGGCGGTGAGCTTGGCGGCCAGGTCGGCTTCCGATATGTCGGAACCGACCATGGCGGCGATACCCGTCGGGTTGTAGAATGTTTTCTCATGACGATACTGGACGGTCTCTCCGCCCACGGTGAGTTTTCGAACCCCGTTGCCGATAGCCACCGGTCGGATGGGCGGTGCAGAGGCTTCTGCCAGTTGCTCCCGGGCCTCGTCCGAAACGTAGGGGCACGCATCGAGCTCCGCCTTACCGGAAGCCAGGTTCATGGCAAAGGCCAGACACGTGGGCACGCCGCACTCTTTGCAGTTGGTTTTCGGCAGGAGTTTGAAAATCTGAATACCGGTTAATGCCATATTTCTCTCCTTATCGTTATCAGCACATCACTGGATTTTCGATTGATGGAACCCGCAGGGCGCGGTGTCTCCGGGCCGCACCCCGCAGGTTGCTAGCGTATTAACCGATAAGCGGATCCATCTTCAGTGCCGGATGGTCCTTCTCCTCCAGGAAGGGCAGGATCTCTTCTTCGGTCACACCGACGGTTTCATCTGCGATCCGATCGATCAGATCGGGCACGCCCAGTTCCTCACCGGCCTTGAGCAGCCGTTCGCGGATTTCCTCCTTGAGGATCTTGGGCATCCACACCATCCGGAGCAGTCCGCCGTCACCCTTGATGAATTTTCGCTGGGTGATGTTGAACTTGGAGTGACCCACAAACCCCGGAGACGATGCGCCACCGCCCATGACACCGGCCAGGGTGGTGAACTTCATGCCGCATGGGGACTCTCCCATGTAATCCCGGTTGACCGTCATGACGCCGTTGCAGGATGGCAGCATGGCGGCGATACACTCACAGCAGCCGCATGTGGTCATGGGATCCTGTACCATGGAATAGAAGTTGTAGTGGGTAATGTTGCCCCGGGAGGCCTTGTAGACGAACTCGTTGACGCCTTTCCACTGACCCAGCACCGGATCGAGGGTCTCACCCTTTTCGATGGGCTGGTTCGGACCGGTGGGGTTGATCTCGTAGGACGCCTTGCAGTCCATCCAGTTGTAGGCGCCGCACAGGCCGGTCCGTTCCGGGCTTACCGTGCACACGTGGCTGGGTGCAAAGGACTGGCAGAGGGTGCAGGAGTAGTAAATCTCCACATCCTCGTCGGTCATGGTCTCGACCCGCTCGTCCCGCATCTTGTACTCGGCCTTGGCCCGTTTGGTCAGCTCTTCCACCTTTTTCTTGTCGGTGATCAGGGTGACCTGGACCTTGTCGAGGATCTTGCCGAAGTCCTGGTGGAATTTGGCGTGCAGGACGACACCGATATCTTTCAGGGTAAAGCCCTTTTCGATGGCGGCCTTGCCCACGCGGATCCAGGCAATGTCCCGCTGGCCGATGTGCATCACACCCTGGATGTAGTTGATCAGATGGTGGATCTGGCGCTCCAGGATCGGCTCGAAGTCGGTCTGCATTTCACGGCCGGCCACCTGCACGTAGATGCCCAGGGGCAGCGTTTCGCCCTCTTTGACATCGGTGATTTCCGGGCCGTCCACCATGACCTTGGCGTCTTCGATGTCGGTCATCTCGGCCATCTTGACCAGCTCCGTGGCCTGGGTTTTCCCGCCGCCCATCTGGGCGTAGAGATCGCCGCCGCGGACCCGCTCACCTTCGTAAGCCGGACCAAAGGCGCAGGGGATTTCGATGGTGGATACCTGGGTCTTGAGACCCCGGATTTCCACCGATTTCTGGACCATTTCGTCGTGGGGCACATTGGCGACCACGTGCTCGTAGGTACAGATACCGGTCGGGAGCACCTCGGGAATGTCGGTGTCGGCGATGGTCGGAAAACCCCAGTTGATCGCACCGGCGGCCGCTGCGGCCCATTCGGCGTTGACGTCACCCAGGGCGTTGACAAAGGCAAAGATCCGGTCCTTGTTGTACAGCAGCATGCTCTTGTAATCGCCGGGCTCGACACCGCCGAATGCCATGGCGGCACGGTTGGCAAACCCCAGTGCGAAGATGGCCGAGGAGATTTCAGGACCAAACGGCACGATCCGGGTGTTCCAGCCGATCTGCACGCCGGCTTCCAGCAGCTGTTCGGCCACCGTGGTGCCGTTCTGGTTGGCGGCCAGGAAGATGTACAGGCTGCGGCGCTGATACTCTTCGACGATCTCCTTGGCGATCTCCGGGTTCGGAGCGGAGCCGACAATCGCGGCAAAGCCCGGCGCCGAGCCGTCCACAAACTCCACGCCCCGTTTCCGGAAGACGGTGTCGTCGGCGGCGCCCAGCCAGATCTTACCGGCATCTTCGTCGATGTCTTCCGAATGCAGGTAGAAATCCGGATTGTTCAGATAGTTCAGGGCTTCGTCGATCTCGAAGGCGAACAGCGCGGCCATGCCCGCGTCCAGAAGGGGTCCCAGGTACGGCAGGTGATTGGCACCCTTGACATGGGGCGGCAGCAGGCCCCGGGCAAAATCCAGGGGCTTTTTAATGTCTTCGAGAGTTTCCACCTTGATACCGGTCAGAGAGTAGATCACCGGCAGATAGTAGGCCGTGTTCGGAAACCCGACCTTGGTATCGGCATCGAAGGTCTGCAGGGCTTTTTGGTAATTGCCTTCAACCTTGGAAACGATGTTGTAACCACCCTGAATGGCGGCAAATGCAACTAACCTTGACATACGTTCCTCCTTCTTTGAGGATGTTTCGAATTATTTCCGGTTTATTTTTCAGAAAATGCCTCCGGCTCCTAGGCCTCGAGCTTCTGCCGATCTTCCATGCTCATGAGGATCCGGTCGCGGGCCTTGTCGATGCCCAGCTCTTTCCGTTTCTTGTCGATGTGGGCGATCATCATGTGCGCATGTTTGATCGGGTCGGCCTCGAAATCCCATTTGCCGCCGTAGAGCTTTTCCATGTCCTTGAACAGGTAATCCTGGAATTCCGGTGCGCCGGTGGTCGGGAAGTGATATCCGAAGACCGTGTAGACACCGGAAGAGACAAAATACTGGCCGATGGCGATGGCCTTCTCGCTCATCCACTCGGGGGCGCTTCCGGCGGCCGGGAGATCGCAGAGATCTTTGCCGAGGCCGCCGGCTTTGACCACTTCCGTGGCGGCCAGCAGGATTCGGCTGTTGTCCACGCAAGATCCGAGGTGGAGCACCGGCGGAATACCGACGGTTTCACAGACCTCTTTAAGTCCGGGACCGCAGAAGACTCCGGCGGTTTCCGGAGTGAGCAGACCTTCCATACCACAGGCGATGCCGTTGCAGCCGGTGGTCAGCACCAGCACGTCATTTTTGATCAATTCCTTGACGATGGTGATGTGGGCCTCGTTGTGCCGGGTCCGGGCATTGTTGCAGCCCACCACTCCGGCCACACCGCGGATTCGGCCGTTGATGATGTTGTCGTTCAGGGTGTAGTAGGTCCCACGGAAGGTGCCGCCCAGATGATACTCGATGGATTCCACGCTGAAACCCGCGAGCTGGGTATTTTTGTGGGACGGGATCATCACTTCGCTGCCCCGGTTCTCAAAGTTGTCCACCGCCATTTTAACGATCCGCTTGGCATCATCCATGGCGTGGTGTTCGTCAAACTCGATGTGCAACACGTTGCTCTGCTCCATCCGGGCAATGGGATGGGTGGTAATCAGCTTGGTGTGAAAGCACTTGGCCACGTTGGCCAGGTTCTGGAACACACATTGGACATCGACCACCATGGCATCGCAGGCGCCGGTAATAATCGCCAGTTCCTGCTGGAGATAGGTGCCTGCCGGGGGCACGCCGTGGCGTTCGAGGATCTCGTTACCGGTGCAGCAGATACCGCCGAGCTGGATCCCCTTGGCGCCCTTTTCCTTGGCGTAGTCGAGCATCTCCTGGGACTGGGCCGCGGCCACGATCATTTCCGAAAGGACCGGCTCATGGCCGTGGATGATGATGTTGACGTGGTCTTCCTTCATGATGCCCATGTTGGCTTCAGACTGCAGCGGCGACGGTGTGCCGAAGAGCACGTCCTGAAGATCGGTGGCCATCATGCTGCCGCCCCAGCCGTCGGCCAGAGAGCACCGGGTGCATTGCTTGGTGATGTTTTTGTAGTCCTGGTCCACACCCATGTGGGTCCGGTGCATGATTTCAACCACTTCCCGGTCGATGCTCCGGGGCATGACGCCGGCCTTCTTCCATTTTTCCTGGAGCGGCTCCGGTGCCCGTTTCAGGTAGTGCAGATTCCCTTCGGCCTTGCCCCATTCGTCCAGGGCGATTTCAGCCACCTCGAGGGCGATCTCGTCCAGATTCCGGTCTACCTCCTCGCCATCGACTTCCACCTTGGTGGCCACACCGAAGTGGGGGGCAATAGATGCCAGTTTGACCGGATCCTTGATCTTGTAGTCCTCGGTTTCTTTCCGGGCTACCGAAAGAAAGACCTCGACCACGGCCCGACCATGGTCGGAATGGGCCGATGTCCCGGCGGCCACCATCCGGGCGAAATTCCGCGCGGCGATGGTGTTGGCGGTGGCGCCACAGAGGCCTTTTCGGGTGTCTTCGCCTTCGATGCCGGCTTTGGGCAGGGGCAGGCGGCAGGGGCCCATGGCGCAGTTTTTACAACACGTACCCTGCAGACCGATGTTGCAGGGTTTCATGGTCACGGCCCGGTCGAACACGGTGTCGATGCCGAGTTCCTGGGCGCGTTTGAGCATTTCTTGGGTTGCCGGATCGATGGATGCGGCAATTGGATCGGCCACTTTCGGGGCCTTTTTAGCAACTTTTACTTTTTTCTCGTCTGGCATTAGAGGTTCCTCCTCCTCATGTGATTGTTGTATCGAAGCCCATTTACCGATTATTTCCGTTTGTGGATACGGTCGAGACGGTCGAGCATCTTTTCCAGATCCGTTGCCGGCTCCTCCACCGGTGTCATGGGGACCGCCTCTTTTTTGGCCTTGGGTTTGGCCTTTGCAGCGCGCTTTTCCCGTTCGGCCGCCCGCTTCTGGCGGATGGCGTCTTCATCGGCCTCGCGCTTGGCAGCGGCATCGGCTTCCGCTTTTTTGGCGGCTTCAGCCTCTGCTTTGGCTTTGGCTTTGGCCTCGGCTTTGGCCTTGGCTTCGGCTTCTTCTTTGGCTTTGGCGTCGGCTTCGGCCTTGGCTTTGGCGTCGGCTTCGGCTTTTTCGTCCACAACCGGTTCGGCCGGTGCTGCCGGAGCGGCGGCTTCTGCGGGTTTCGGCTCGGCTTTCTTTTCCGGTGCCGGTGCCGCGGCCGGTTTGACTTCGGCGGCCGGTTTGGCAGGCGCTTCCTTCTTTTCCGCCGGCTTGGCAGGTGCCGCTTTGGCCTCCTCCAGGCTCAAATCCGGCTCCGGCGCAATGGCCGCCAGATCCACATCGGCTTCTGCCAGGGCTTTCTGTACGGACGGCACATCCTGGGCAGACCCGCCGTCGGCTGCCAGATCGATGAACGATTTGACCATTCGGATGGCTTCCGGGTGGCGCATCACCAGAATGTTGCCGCCGGCCATGAGGTAACTCACCGCTCCGATGGCTTCCATCATGATGCCGCGGCGCTCCGGATCGCCGAGGGTCGGCGCTTCGTCCACCGGCTGCTTGGCCTCTTTGGACTTCCAGACCTCGTTCGCCAGATTGTTGATGATCGGAAACTGGAGTTTATCGTCCCCCTGGGTCAGGCCCGCCATGCGGAGCCGTTCCATGACCGAGTAGGAATATTCCAGGCCATACCCCAGTCCGCCGGTGGTGGGATCGATGATCACCCGATCCATCGGCATACCCAGGTTTTCCAGGAGAATGTTGACCTGCTTGGCCAGGTTGACGTCGATGGGTGAGGAAGAAATGATGGCATGGCCGAAGCCCATGGCGCTGGCGGCGATACCCTTGTGGTTTTTGTCTTCCACTGGCCCGAGCGTCAAATTTTGCCCTTGGCACTCTTCAGCCACCTTTTTCAGGACCTCTTCGTCCTTTTCAATGTTGGCGCAGCCCCAGACGATCAAGGGCACGTCAACGGCATCGGCGACCTTTTTGACGACGGCGGCCGCGTCATCGGCGCTGGCATTGGCGCCATTTGGATCGATGCTCTTGAGTTGCAGCACGATCATTTCCGCGCCGTAGTCATCAACGCATTTCTTAGCCCATGCAGCTGGGTCGGACAGGACGTCCTTGAATGGTTCGATGGCGGCTTCCGGCCAGTCCTCGGGTTCCACGTCCCATACTTCCATGGCCACTTTCGGTTTGTGGGGCATGTCGCCTTCAAACAGGTAGAACGGATAACCGGTCTCCCCGCCGACGGTCACGGCCTTGTCGCCACTGCCTATGACGATTTCCTTGATACCGCCGGTATAAGATTCCTTGTAAAATTCAAAGCCCAATTTTCCCTCCTTCTCAAATACCGGTTAGCAATTGAGGTGAGATGTGATGAAATGTAACCACACGCACGGCGGCCTCAGTGCCGCCAGATCAATCAGCAGCCCCCCTTTCTGTGTAGATTTCTATATATGAATTCATCGACACCGACAGGTGTCATGTGTAGATGCTGGGCAATAGGAATGATTATCATCGTCATTTTTGAGAAGGTCGGGATTTCGGGTCGGCGACACCCTGCAAGATATGCTCAAGCAACTGTATCGCTTGCCAAAATGGGTTTCCTATATGGAACCTCGAATTTTGTCAATAGATTGTCAACGATTATTTTGAGCATAATCTCAAAAAAGTTTCATCTTTGCGCCCACCCGCAATATATAGTGGTGGTATGACAGGGGACATTCCGAATGTGGGGGGATTCATCCCGAGAAAATTCGGGATCGGTTTCCAAAAGGCCGGTGTTGTCTGCCGTTCAGGAGGCGGGTTTGCTGCGGTCCGCCAGGCGGGCTTTCAACTGCGGAAACCGGTCGATGTCGGTGTGGGGCAGAAACAGCGCCGCCACATAATGATCCATATAGGAAGGGGTTTCCGAAAGCTCGAAATTGGTCATTTTTTTGGTGACATCCACCACATCGCGCCGGATCCGGTTGGTCAGCGAACTCATCCGTGCACCCATCAGGGATCCGTTTCCGATGTACGTGATACGATCCGGATCGATTTCCGGGAGCAGACCGATGGTCATGGCGTTTTCCAGGTCCACGTAGCTGCCGAATCCGCCGGCGAGAATCAACTGGTCGACGTCCTCGAAACTGAGGCCGACCTCCTCCAGCAGCGTTTGGCACCCGCTGTAAATCGCCCCCTTGGCCCGGATCAGGTTGTCAATATCGATTTCCGATAAGGTGATGTCCCGGTCGATCTGTGTGTCGGCCGCCCAGACCAGCACGTATTCGGTGACGCCGTCCGTTTTCCGGAGGCGGTCCGTGGCCAGATCCTGGCGGAACTTGCCCTGGCTGTCGAGCAAACCCGATTCAAACATGCTGGCGACCATGGTGATGAGCCCGGAGCCGCAGATACCTTTGGGACGGACATTGCCGATGGTCAGGTTCATGGGTTCGAAGGTGACCGGATCCAGGGAAAAATCCTCTATGGCCCCCTTTGCGGCACGCATGCCGAATTTGATGCCGCCACCCTCGAAAGCCGGTCCTGCAGAGCAGGCGGCGCATGCGAGCCAGTCCTTGTTGCCGATCACGACCTCGGCATTGGTGCCGATATCCATATACAGGGTGATCTTATCCGTCCGGTAGATACCGGTCCCCATAATACCGGCAACGATGTCGCCACCCACATAACTGGACACCGCCGAGTACACCAGGGCGGTGACATGATCCGCGAGATCGATTCCCAGACTCACGGCCTGTATGGGGGCAAACAGGGTAGATGCCGGGACATAGGGAGACCGGCGGATGTACCTGGGATCGATCTTGAGCATCAACTGGGTCATGGTGGTGTTTCCGGCGAGGGTGATGGATGAAATCTCATCCGTATCGACGCCGGACCGCTTTACCAGCCGTCGGATGATCTTGTTGATGGTACCGATGACCACGTCCTGAAGCCGCTCCAGTCCGCCGGGTTTTTCAGCAAAGACGATCCGGCTGATGACATCCTCGCCATAACTGATCTGACCATTGAATTCGGTATGTTCAGCCAGGATGTCGCCGGAATTCAGATTGATGAGCTGACCGTAAACCGTGGTTGTGCCGATATCCATGGCCACGGCAAAATTCCGGTCCGTGGTGTCGCCGGACTCGATGTTAATAATGTGACTTTTCCGTCCCGGCTGAACCGGACGGGCCAGGGTGGCCGTCACCTTGAAGTCGCTACTTCGCAATGTTTCCGGAAGCTTGCGCATGACCGGAAGCTGTACGACAAGTCGATGCTCATCGTGATGCACCTTTAGGAAACTGACCAGCCGGGTCACATCCGGGAGGCGATCCTGGGCATTGGGTTCGGGTAGCTCCAGATATCGTTTTTCCACCGGAGGCAGAAACAGACCCTGCTCCTTGAGGGCATCAAAATCGACCTGGAGAATTCGGGCGGTCCGCCGCGGGCCCGAGCGCACCTTCAGGGCGCTCGTATCGATGGCCGACTCGACCGGTATCCTGGCCAAGACGTCACTGCGGATATGGCTCTGGCATGCCAGGCGAAACCCCTTCGCGACATCCGAATTATCCAGTTTTTCGGTGATGCCGCCCTCGACGTCTCCTTCCTCGATGAGCACGCGGCACTTCCCGCACACCCCTTCCCCACCGCAGGACGCGTTGATATGGACACCGGCTTCCATGGCGGCCCGGATCAGGTTTTCGCCGTCTTCTACAGCGATGGAGGTCTCGTGGGGCAGAAAGGTCGCGTTATGTCTGGCCATTGGGTAGTTCCTTTCGGTCATCGATCTCGTCGAATCGGCAGGTCAATTCAAGAATATCATCTTTCACGGAGGTCCTGACGACATAAGGCAGTGCATGAAATAGACGGATCATACCTTCATTGGTTTCCGCAGTGTAGGCCACCAGCCCGGCAATGCCGTTTTCCCGGGCCGCTCCGGACAACTTGTCCATAAGGCGTGTGCCGAGACCTTTCCCCTGATAATCCGAGCTGACGGAAAATGCCACCTCGGCCATATTGGTGGACTCGTCCAGCATGTATTCCCCCACGCCGATCACACGGCCGAAACCGAACTCTCCGACCAGGGCGACCAGCGTCAGATTTTTTTGATAATCGATTTGGGATAACCCTTCCGCCTCATCCCGAACAAAGCGGGTTTTTTCATGGAAGAATCGGGCGATCACATCATTCTTTCCCAGGGTGTAGAAATGCTCCTGGATGCGGCGCTCGTCTACCGGCTTGGCCGCCCGGATCGTGATATCGTCCCCCTCGATGACCGCGGTTTCTTCCAGGCTGGCCGGGTATATTCCCAGGATGGCCTCCCTGAGCCGGCGCTCGGTTCCCAGCAATCCCATGCTCTGAGCTTCCTTGAAAAGCTGTTCACGGAAGTCGGGATGCGCAATGCTGATCATGGCAAGGGCCCGTTCCTGGAGGCTTTTTCCGAACAGATTCACCGCACCGAATTCGGTGACCACGTATTGGACATCACTTCGCGGAATCACCACGGCCGTATCGCCCAGGGAGGGCACCACATGGCTGCGCTTCCCGTCTCTGGAAGTGGCCGTCAGCAGAAGAATAGCCTTTCCCCCTTCGGCCTGGGAGGCCCCCCGGATGAAATCGAGCATACCGGAAACGCCGGTGTACAGATTGATGGGGAGCGCATCGGCCGCGGCCTGGCCGGTGAGATCCACCTCCATGGCCACATTAATGGAGACCATCTTGTTGTGGCGGGATATGATGCTAGGATTGTTGATATAGTCGGACGGGTGGAATTCGATGCCGGGATTGTCGTTTAAAAATTCATAAAGCTCTTCCGACCCGATGGCGCTGCTGGCGATCAATTTTCCCGGGTTGAGACCTTTTTCCCGATTGGTAATGACACCTCGAGAGACCAGGTGCATGATGTCGTCGGTAATATACTGGGTGTGGATGCCCAGGTCATTCGCCTCCGACAGGGCCAGAAGCACCGCCTGGGGGCTTGTGCCCAGACTGATCTGCAGGGTCGAACCGTCTTCGATAAACCTCTGGATGTGCCCGGCGATTTTGTTGGCCGATTCGGACTCGGGTGTTGCCCGGGCGGTGATCAGGGGTTCTTCCCTTTCGACGAGAATATCCACTTCGTTGACATGGATGACACTGCGGCCCAGGACCCGGGGCATTTTCGGGTTGACCTGGGCAATAACCAGGTCGGCGGATTGGGCGGCCGCCAGGGTGATGTCCACCGACACCCCGAGGCTCATCCACCCGAAATCGTCCGGGGGGGATACCTGAATCAGGGCTACATGCAGATGAAGCAGGCGGCTTCGGAAAAGACGGGGAACCGCCGAAAGATTGAGGGGTGTGATGAACCGTTTGTTTCGGGCAATGGCTTTGGGTTTTCCGGATCCGGCGTAAAACGTCCGGATACTCAGGTTCTGCCCTTTGGTCTTGTTTGCGATGAGGGTCAGCGGCGTGCTTTCCAGCGCCATCAGCCGGACGACTTCCAGACCGGCTAATCGCTCCGAGGCGTTCGCCAGCTCACGCACCAGAGACTGGGGTTCCCCGCAGGAAGAGCCAATGAAGACGCGTTGACCCGGTTGTATTAGGTTCATTGCCTCACGTGCGGATCGTCTTTTTTCGAGATAACTGTCTGCCCAGTACGTGAATTTTGCCATCTTTTCCCTGTCTGGTTGCCGGGTGTGGTTCAGCCCGGACAGTGCACATACCCCGAAGCACTGCCCGCGGAAACCATTTTCTATCCTATCACCCAGGATGGGGGCAAGTCATTCCTGTCATCATGCCGGGGCCGTTTTCTTCGTTTCGGGATGACAACGCCCTGCTTGAATCCCAGACACCGGTTTGGCCGGAGGCGCCGGCCAAGGCTCTTTCCGGGATCATTCCATAGGCACGGATCAGTTTGATAATTATCGATAATTTCGATTCTGTTGTTGACAGCCACGCCGCACCGAACGTATAAGAATGTTATAATTTGATAACGTGTCTTTTAAAACGTATCGAATCCACACCTACCGGCGTGGTGGTAATAATCTCGACTTTCTGCCGGCAATGAGCGAACCGGGACCCCGAGTCTTGAAATCGAATCCAAAATCATTCGATGTCCCGACCTTTCGGGATATCTTCTATGGAAGGATTTACGCGCAGGTGTGCGGGATACCGGCCGGACAGATCGACGGGGTGAATGAGTAGATCGGCATGGGCAGTCTGCTTCAGGTCCGTATGGCATGTGTCCACATGGATCCATTCAAAAGTTCCCTTGGTAAATTGAAGGGGTGCAGGACGTCGATTGATTTATCAACCAACTATTAAGGAGGGATACGATGAAACGACGGGAATTTATTAAGAAAGCTGGTGCTGTCGCTGCCGGAGCCGTGATTGCAGGGGCTCCCGCGGTACATGCACAAAAGACGATAAAGATTACCATGGTTTCCACATGGCCTCGTGATTTTCCCGGCCTGGGTACCGGAGCGCAACGTTTTGCACAGCGATTGTCTGACATGACCAACGCTCGGATGAAAGTGAACTACTTTGCCGCGGGCGAGCGGGTAAAGGCGTTTGATTCCTTCGATGAGGTTGCCTCAGGCAATGCCCAGATATATCATGCCGCCGAATACTACTGGAAAGGCAAGCACCCGGGGTTTGCGTATTTCTGTTCAGTTCCTTTTGGTTTGACCTACAACGAATTCAACTCATGGATTCGCTTCGGCGGCGGGCAGGAATTATGGGATGAGCTGGCTGCGAATTACGGGATCAAAGGCCTGATGTGCGGCAATACCGGATCTCAAATGGGCGGTTGGTTTCGCAAGGAAATCAACTCGGTCGATGACCTGAAAGGTCTCAAAATGCGTATCCCCGGCCTCGGTGGCGATGTCATGGCCAAACTTGGTGCTTCCCCCGTTTCCCTTCCCGGCGGCCAGATTTATGAAAACCTGATTGCCGGATCCATCGATGCAACCGAGTGGGTCGGCCCTTGGAATGATGGGTTCATGAAGTTCTATGAAGCCGCTAAGTACTATTACTACCCGGGCATGCACGAGCCGGGCTCGATGTTGTCTATCGGCATGAATAAAAAATGGTGGGACGGCCTCTCCAAGTCCGACCAATTGACCATTAATGCGGCCGCATCCATGGAAAATGATGTCATGATGGCTGAATTCAATGCCAGAAATGGAGCTTCCCTCGCCAAACTGGTCAAAGAGCAAGGCGTAAAACTGCGAGAATTCAATGATGATATTTACGAGGCATTTGGTGAAGCGGCCGCGGAAGTATTTGAAGAGACAAGAAAGCATAGTAAATTGGCAGCAAGAATCCACGACAGTTTTGCTAAAGCGCGCGAAGAAGTTGGTGGCTGGATGAAGATTTCCGATCAGGCCTACCTGAACAAGCGTAACAATGTACTGGGTCTCTGATCGACACCGAACCGACTCCCGTTGGAATATGGTACCCTTCGGGGTACCATATTTCTTTTGTTGATGAGACCTTCCGAGACCCGATGCAACTGTTCGACTGCGTTTGATTGAACAAGGACGAACCATCAACGACGCCATGGATCAAAAACCCGCATTCTATGAGCACGTCAGACACCATCGAAAAGAATAATTTGTCGGACACCGTGATGGAGAATGATGCTTCAGACCGCAGCGGCATCGTTTTGCTGATACGGATATTCGCCGTATCGATCGTCACGGTCATGCTATTGTTTCTGATCAACAACTACCTGAACTTCGGACAGCAGTGGCCTGGATTGCCGACTTTGTTTGCGCATTATGGCTGGTTTGGCCTGGAAGCCTTGCGGTCCCCTCTCGAGGATGGCCAGGTGACAAAGGGCTGGCTTCAGCTTCTGAGTTACTTCGGCGCGGTTGCCCTTGCGGGACTTTATGTGGGATACACGCGCAAACGGCCGTTGCGTTCGGATGCTGATTTACTCACTGGTTTTGCCGCCTATATCATTCGGGCGGCCTTCTGGATCGTACTGATTATCGGCCTTGTCGATATCATTATCTCTTTTCTCAGGGTGGAGAACCTCCTGGCACCACTGGTTGGTGACGAGCTGACCCAAGCCCTCGGACGTCCCCGATACCGCGGCGTGTATGTGCACTTCCCATTGATCCTGTTGTCGCTGGTCATCGCTCTGATCAATAGATCTCTGGGATTCACCTGGTTGGCCTTTCTGGTCGTATTGGCAGAGTTCCAGATTGTGATTTCCCGATTTGTATTTTCCTATGAACAGCCGTTCATGGGGGATCTCGTCCGTTTCTGGTATGCGGCATTATTTCTGTTTGCCAGCGCCTACACGCTGGTTCATGAAGGCCATGTGCGTGTCGATGTGCTGTATTCGCGTTTTACGAAACGAAACAAGGCATGGACCAATGCCGTGGGGACATTGCTGTTGGGCTTGCCGTTGGGGTGTATTATTCTCATGACCGGTATGTGGGATAAAACAAGCAGTATCAACAGTCCGTTATTCAGTTTCGAAGTGTCGCAATCCGGGTATGGATTGTATGTGAAGTACCTGATGGTCGGCTTTTTAGCCGTCTACGCGGTTTCCATGATTATACAATTTTCCAGTTACCTGCTCGACAGTGTCGCTGACCTTCGTGAAGAACCGAGTGGTGATCCGTTAGCCGGCAAGTTATAAAGAGATCACAAAAATATCGAGGATCCCTGCATGGAGCTCCTTTTTCTCGCTATTCTCCTGTTGATGATGATTGTCGCGCTTTCGTCCGGCTACCCGGTGGCGTTTTCACTGCCGGGGGCGGCCATTTTGTCCATCGGATTGGCAGCGCTATTTGGTTATCTGTTTGCAGGGGATTCCAGCGCCTACTTCGTTGAAGGGGGCCCCTTCCAGTGGCTTAGTGCCGGCGTAACCAATTTTCGTAGTCTCTATTGGGATGTCGAACGGGATACCCTGATCGCGGTGCCATTGTTTATTTTCATGGGCATCATGCTCCAGCGTTCCAAGATCGCAGAAGATCTTCTGGTGACGATGGCCCAACTGTTCGGGCCGGTTCCCGGAGGATTGGGAATCTCCGTTGTCCTGGTCGGTGCGCTGCTTGCTGCGACAACCGGAATTGTTGGGGCAACAGTCATTGCCATGGGCTTGATTTCACTTCCGGCGATGTTGCGAAACAATTATTCCAAGCCTCTGGCAACGGGCACGATTTGCGCCTCGGGCACGCTGGGACAGATCATTCCCCCCTCTATTGTCCTGATTATCCTGGCGGACCAGCTAACCGGTGCTTCCGATCAAGCCAGTACGCTCCGCAAATCTGCGTATAAGGCCGCAACCGGTGAATTCAGCATGCCTTCAATACTGGATGTGACCTCCACCAGTGCGGGTGAAATGTTCATGGGGGCCCTGGGCCCAGGATTGGTACTTGTCGGGTTATATATCATTTATATTCTGACCGTTGCCCTGTTCCGGAAAGGGTCCGCGCCACCTGTGCCCTATGAAGGCAAGTTCGATTTGATATTCGCCAAGCGCGTTGCACTGGCATTAGTACCGCCGTTGACTCTCATACTTTTGGTGCTCGGCTCCATCATACTCGGTGTGGCCACGGTCAACCAGGCAGGTGCGGTGGGGGCCATCGGCGCCATGATTATGGGCGGGTATCGCCTTGCCGAAGGTAAACGCAACGCTTATATACCGGCCATTCTGGCAGTCGTCTCAACGGTTGTCATTGCGATTATCCTCTCTTTCTATGACCTGAACGTCAAAAGCATCAAGGAGGGGGATGCCATCGGTATCTTCCTGGCTGCAGTTGCCGTTGCCGGGCTGCTGGTCGCCATCGCCTGGAGTACCTGGCGAGTTTACAAAACCGAAGAGACCCTCAACTGGGTCATGGTTGAAACGGCCAAAACCACTTCCATGGTATTCATTATTCTTCTCGGTGCTGCCATGCTGACCTCCGCCTTTCGCGGTTTTGGAGGGGAAGAGCTGGTCAGGCATTTTTTGACCAACCTGCAAGGCGGATTTTGGGTTCAATTTATCGTCGTCATGGCCGTGATGTTCGTTCTCGGTTTTTTCCTGGATTTTCTTGAAATCGCTGTCGTCGTGGTTCCCATTGTGGCGCCCATTCTGCTGTCCGACCCCGGTGCCAATGTAACTGCCGTGTGGTTTGGGGTGATGGTGGGTCTCAACCTTCAGACGTCATTTCTTACACCGCCCTTTGGTTTTTCCCTGTTCTACCTTCGTGGGGTCGCCCCCCCGATCGTCCAGACGCTACAAATTTATCGTGGCGCGGCTCCATTTATCGTCTTGCAGCTGGTTGCATTGGTGATCGTTGCATTGACTCCAGCTATGGTGAACTACCTGCCAACGCGCATTTCTCTTTCTGCCGATACCGCACCACCACCAATAAATCCGCGATTGCAGTACTGCATAGAAGAATATCTCTTTGATTATTACGATACTCACAAAGAGCAGTTGCGCGGCTATGTCAGCGCGTTGCGTGCCGTGGATCTCAGCGCTCTACCGGAGAAACGACAAAAAGCGTTGAACGAAAGCCTGGATCAAGCCTTAAATACGTTCGTTTTGGTCGCCACGGTTCGCGAAACCGAGGCAAATCGGATCCGCTATGCACCGGAATTCCGTCCGCAGCATAAGCATGTTCGTGCCTTGCAGGCCGAAATGCGCAGTTTCAGAAAGAGAATTGAAAAATTGGAACAGGATTTGACGCGAGGTTCACGGAGCGACACCCCGGACAGGGAGACCTTGATGCGCATCGAAGCGGAAATCAAGAAAGCCGAGGCTACGATAGCAGACCTTCAAAGCCAGATTCCCGGGACCTGGGATGCCGCCAGCAAACAATATGCGGAGCTGGAAAAGGCCGAAGATAAAGCGCGCCGCATGTACCGCAACAACGTCGACCAGGCCTACGAAACGGTGGCGGAATTGCGACAGGTCATTGATGGGGCCGAAGAATTGGCCGGTCTTGAACCCCAACTGAGGGCTCTCGAAGCATCGATTATCAATGAATCGCCGAAAGTTGCCATGGAACGGATCAAACAATTGGAAAAGGATCTTGGCAGGGTGGCCGGCACGAGTTCCATCAAGGCCAAACTTTCCAAGGCGCGTCGGGCGCTCAAAGGAAAATCACCAAAGCCGGAAAAAGCGATTCGGTCGCTAAGTGAAGGCTTGGCCCTATATACCGCCGAAGTCGATTGGCGTCGCCGCGCAGCCGTCGCCATTGCCCCTGCGCTGGCCTCCTATGACGATGCCATCAAGGATACCATCGGTCTACGGTTGCAACGGCGGATGACATCGGACCAGATCAAGGAGGTTGCCAGTTGCCGGTCGGTGCATCGCGATTATTCGTTGCAGTTTTAGTTTTTGCCCGCTAACTGCCGGAATATCCATGACCCTGTGAGCTTATGGGGCCTCCCAGATGTCATTCGGTGTCCGAGCAAGCATACGATAACATGATTCAACCGAAGTTTTCCCTGAGGGGATAACGCCCCAGGGGAATTTCACCTATCTAGAAGCCGGTCGGTCCCCAAGGGCCGATCGGCTTTTGGGTTGGCATCGCCTCTGAATGCCTAAAATGCCTGAAATGGGTGGATACAAGCAATGTAATTCTTGGCCGGTTGTTAAGCCAGTGTTCGATCTTTGTCAATTGAGGTTGAGAAACGTCAGCCAAGTTGGTTTTCTTCGGCACGAAGCGTCGTACCAGTCCG
>Ga0049114_1000014_pt1 | contig 54899 bp, 43 predicted proteins | sample WorMettanBELIZE2_FD_55211 | JGI IMG/M metagenome (GOLD analysis project Ga0049114, IMG submission 55211) | Marine gutless worms symbiont microbial communities from Max Planck institute for Marine Microbiology, Germany - Olavius tantulus BELIZE.2 | ecosystem: Host-associated > Annelida >... | reverse complement strand
CCTCTGCGCTTAGGTGTCGATAGGTTTTTGGCATAATATCGCGTCATATCGCGAAAGCCTTAAAACCTAAAAGTGTTGCACTTACTTATTGAACTGGGGAACAAAATAAAAAATACCAAATATCAAATTACAAAAACCAAGCCTGCCGCGGCGAAGCTCCGAAGGAGCGAAGACAGGTACCGAATACCCAATACCAAATACCCAGTACCCAAGTACCCAATACCTAGTACCGCTGGCCTCCGGCCAGCTAAGTCTCGAGCGTTTTCATCAGCGTATACAAATATACCATCGCATGGCTGATGGGTGCCGCCATATTTGCCCGGTGATTGGCCAGAATACCACTCAGGTCGGCATCGGTAATCACCCAGGGATGGATATGCCTGGCACGATCCAGGGACTCGATGGCATGGTGAAGCAGCTCGGTCCCGTCACGATTCACAAGGACAGTGTTGAAATCAATCATAATCGCTTCAAGTATCGGATGCATGGCACTGGCGACACCTTTGGCGTAGAAAAAGTAGTCATCCGCCCTGTAGAAAGGGACCGGTTCTCCGGTCTTCTCTTCCATTTTCACCAGGTTCTCATCACTTGAGCCCAGATGATCTACAAAGGATGCCAGTAAGGGGATCAGGTTGTCCGTTCGCGCAAAGAAATTGGCATCTCCTGTTTTTAGCCTTTCCTTATAGATTTCCAGCTCCTCCAGGCTGTCAACATACTTTGTTTCCGGGCTTGGAAACCAGTACTGGTCCGGTTTGACCATGAACCAGTTCATGGCGTTTTCCAGTTCCGACTCGAGCTTTGCGGTGGTACTGGTTCGTGAAATGCGATCGTTGAGCTGAATGGCAGCACGGCGAGTGACTTCCAAAACTCCAAGCTGGAAATTGATCACGTTATCGCCCAGCTTGACAACGTCATTCGGTCTCCACCCCCAAAATCGGTCGTTTAACTCGTAGTGCAAGGGTTCGATGACGGCACTGACAAAGGCAACGCCCTGGGGCTGACCCGCGAAACGCTCTGCCGTTCCGTGACCGCCGGCGGCGGCATGGGAATCTGCAACCGGGGAACCGTATTCCGCGGCTACCTCAGTGTCATGGGTTACGCCAACGCTGACGTGGGCCGGTTCGTCATGCCCGGTGGCAGCCGGTTGATCATGTGGTGCTTCGATCTTGCCATGGTCTGTTTCAGCATGTTCCGAAGCATTCTGACCATGATCTGCTGTGCTCGACGCCGCCTTGTCGGGGTCGGGGGTCGTGTGATCATCTTTCGGCGCTTGCTCTGAGGATTCGACAGCCCTCCCATGGGACTCGGGCTCAGCACCTGTGTGGCTTTCTCTGGCCAATCGAATGGAGCCCGGTTTTTCAAAATAACCCAACAACATTCCGGCTACCCAGAGCATCACGCCGATGATGATTACACCGACGAAGATCCGAATCCATGCATACTTTCTGAACGCACCGGATTCCTTCCCTTCCGGCGTCGTGCCTTCCGTGTCTACCATAGGGTGCCGTCCTTAGCTCTGTTTACGCAGTTTGCGGGTGTCGCCAATTCGGATAGTTACGTTTTTGGCGTCGAAATATTCGATCAGCGGAATAACATACTTTCGGGTGGCGCCGGTCATCTCCTTGAACTGAGGGGTTGATATCTCACCGTTATCTTTAAGATAATCGACCAATCGCGTCCGCAACTGGTCGATTGCCTCCCGATGAAAATACAGGTCCTCTTTTACCTTGATTACTTCACCCTCGTCAACCAGCAGCATCAGAACATCCTTGGCCGATTTCGGGTCCACATCGAGGTCGGCGCTCACCTCCTTAAAATACGGCGGCATGAGGGCGCCATTTCGATAAAGCGCGACAATTTTTTCCCGGATGCCTTTCTGATCGGCGGCCAGAGAAACGGTGTGGGACGCCGCACGAACCACTTCGCCCTCCTGGGAGATTTCCTGGCTCTGCAGCATCTGCTTGAGAACCAGCGCAAACAGCTTTCCGCCCATAACATCGGGAAGTTTGGACTTCAGCTCCTCTTTGGGAATGCCCGGTTTCAGCGGGTTTTGCGTGTGGTATTGATCCAACACGTCTTGGATGTCCTTCCTGAGCTGTTCAAAAACAGAGTGATGTACAAAGATGCGATGGTCCCTCTCCGCTTGGATCACCTCTTTACGGGACAACAGCCCCTGAAGCACGCGGTCCAGCTCTTTTTCATTGGTATTGGACATGAGCCGAAGGTGACCGAACGACTCCCCCTGGAATCCGCCTGCCTTGATATGCAGAGAAACGATTTCTTCGGTGGAACCGGATGCCCATCCCTTCAGCAGATCCATGGTTTCCTCTCGGAATCGCTTGTGCTTTCCGGGGAAGGGGTTTAGGACCCGGCCGCCGCCAATGGTGCGGATCGGTGAATAACTTCGGATGACGAACCGGTCATCCTTAACCAGTGCCACGGGCGCCTCCAGTCGAATCTGAGTAAAGGCGGTTTCTCCGGGCTGAAAGTCCTCCCGATCCAACAGGATCAGGTACCCCAAAATCTCGCTGGTTCCGGTATGAAACCTCACCCGGGTGCGGTTTTTCATTGGTTTTGAGTTGCTTTTCAGAAAATGGGTCTCAAGGTCCACCATGTAGGTCGGCTCAAGATCGCCGGGAGTGGAAAGCACATCCCCTCGGTTGACCTGCTCCTTGTCGAGTCCCTGGAAATTAATGGCTGTCCGAAGGCCGGCACCCGCATCCTCGACAGATTGATTGTGCACCTGAATCCTTCGGACTTTGGAACGGATACCGGACGGATAGATCTCGATGTTCTGTCCCACCTGGACACGACCGGATACCAGGGATCCGGTAATCACAGTGCCGAATCCCTTCATCGTGAACACCCGATCCACGGGCAGCCGGAAAAGTGTTGAATGAGGGCGTTCCGGAAGCTGCGACGCAATGCTGTCCAGCGCCGTTACGAACTCTTGAATGCCGTCACCGGTGGTCGATGACACCGGCACAACCGGAGCTCCATCCAGGAACGTGTCGCGGGTAAAGTCGGCGATATCCTCCTGGACCAGTTCCATCCATTCTTCATCGACCAAATCGATCTTGGTCAGCACCACCATACCGTGGGCCACCCCAAGGAGTGTACAGATCTCCATGTGCTCCCGGGTCTGGGGCATGATGCCCTCATCCGCGGCAATCACCATAGCGACCATGTCGATTCCGGTGGCGCCGGCAACCATGTTTTTGACGAATTTTTCATGGCCCGGCACATCCACGATACCGACATGCTGACCGCTGGGTAGATCCAAAGAGGCAAAACCGAGCTCGATGGTGATGCCCCGATCCTGCTCCTCTTTGAGCCGGTCTGTATTGATGCCGGTCACCGCCTTGATCAGGCTGGTCTTGCCGTGATCGATGTGTCCGGCGGTTCCGAGTATGATCTGTCTCATGCTTGTTCCGTTGATCCGTTTGCCCAGAATAAATGCCTAAAATTTAAAATGCCTAAATTGCCTAAAATTGTGGAATCGCTCCGCTCTATCCTTTAATCCAAAATCCGCAATCCAAAATCGATTCATCCAGAATCCAGCATCCAGTATCAAGGATCCAGTATCCCTGACACCTGCCATCCGACATCTGATCGCTGACACTCCACACCTGAACCCTGAACCCTGAACCCTGAACTTTGAACCTTTTTACTCTTTCAGCTTTCAACTTTTCATTTTTAGCTTTTCACTTTTAACTTTCAGCGTCAAGCATCAAGCATCCAGTATCCAGTGCTATTTCTTTTCCCTGCGATCCCGCAAGTATCCGGTAAAATAAGCCAGCCCCACCAGAACGACCCACAAACCGATCATATAGGGCAGTCCGGCTTCGGGCCGGAAGAATTTGGTGAGGATGACCGCGAAAATGAGACCCATAATCGCGCGAACAGCGAAAATCTGGAGTTGATTCATTTGATCCTCGAGTGGGGTTGCCATGTAGGTTCCAGAGACCTCTCAGGATTTGAGAAGCATGCATTTGATTATCCGAAAAGCCTTACCGGGTCAACTGGGGATGAATGGGTATAGGGAGCGGATTTCCGAAAAATCGAGGCTTTTGTTGAGGTTATGATCGATTGGTGAGGCGGTGCAAAGAGGGTCTAAGGATCCAAGGAGTCGAGGGGTCGAGTGAAATGATAAAATCAGGGTCCAAAGAACCAAGGGATAGAGTGCTCGAGTCAAATCGGTATCTCTAAAATTTTCAGGTATTTATTTTTCACTGGAACCCTTGAATCCTTGAATCCTTGGCCCCTTTATGTTTTGAACCCTGAGCCCTTTTTGCTAGAAATGTGCCCTTGAACTCAGATTCATAATATGTTATCGAGGTCCTCTTTATCATGGTGGGCGTAGCTCAGTGGTAGAGCCCCAGGTTGTGGCCCTGGTTGTCGTGGGTTCAAATCCCATCGCTCACCCCATATAAAATCGTTTCACGATTTTATTAATCCGCTTCGCGGAAAAAATAAGATCGTGTTTAAAAATATCAGAAAATGCGCCCGTAGCTCAGCTGGATAGAGCGCCGGACTTCGAATCCGTAGGCCGCAGGTTCGAATCCTGCCGGGCGTACCAATCAAGTAAAAAAGGCGGGGCTTGAGAGTCACGCCTTTTTTTATTTGTCCTTTATCAGCACTGTTACTTTTTTAGCATTTCACAAATCTACAGATATGAAGAGCGTACCCTATTTCTTTTGACGTATCAGATGCTTATCCTATACGAGAATTTTTCTCCCCCATATAAACATGTAAAAATATACCATTGATACGTATTTCCAATTTAAACTTGAAAATACGACACCTGGCACAAGAAGGAAAATTCCGGCCATTTATCCGAAACGCCTTGTCGGAGAAAATTGGTTACATAAAGTCAGGGAAGAAATTTGAACTCACACTTCCAGAAGGCGGTGTCCACTAATTTGGGGTAGATCCAGGTCGGTGTATTTGACGGAGACCATAATTATGGCAGCAAAAACAGGTCGTCAACTCCTCACTGCGGCGTGTTTGTTAATAGCAGGTGTAACCGCCTATGCGGATGACATTGCAGATCGGGCGACTTCTGCTGTCAGCGGGGCGGCAGATTCAGTACAGGTGCAGCAATTCCAGCCCGTGCGAACCGATAGTCCACGACAAACCTTCGAGACGTTTCTGAACATTTCACGCGAGTTAGATCAGATCGTCGCGGAGGTCGGGCTCGATAGTGCAAGTGACGATCGTGCAGCCTTTGAGCGAACTCTGCTGCTCACTGAACAGGCTGTCTCGCTTATTGATCTCTCGATGTTGCCGGAAGGCTCGCAACGGGAAATCGGCTCGTCGATAGTGGCTTACCTGCTCGATATTTTTGGTCGCGTAGAGCTTCCGGAAACCGAGTCGATTCCAGGCGATCATGATGCTGATATGCCCCTGTCCTGGCGCGTTCCGAACACGCCGATTCGAATCGTCAGGGTATCGGAGGGTTCGAGAAAAGACGAATACTTGTTTTCTGCAGAAACCCATCGTGACGCCCTGCGATTCTACCAGGGCATCCGTCATTTGCCTCTTCGCTCCGAGGCAGGCGTAAAGAGCTGGACGAAAGTCCTGCCACAGATCACGGGGCCGATGATTCCAATGAGAGTTGTCCGCGCAATACCTGAGCCACTCAGATCGCTATGGCTGGACACACCGATCTGGAAGATCCTGATTGTCTCGGTGTTTCTCGTTGGCCTGTTGGCACTTATCATCATGCTGTATCGGATCATAAGCCCGGAAAAGGCAACGAATCCGGCAGCCGTGATGACGCGTCGCTCACTGATCCCACTGGTGATAATGCTTATCGTGTGGTGGATCGAGCCTCTAATTTCCTACGAACTGAATATTTCTGGCGCGTTCTGGGTTATCGTCTCTAACATACTGGTTGCAGTTACTTACCTAGCGGCGGGTTGGCTTTTTTGGTGTGTCACGCAGGCTTTGTTTGAGCGAGTCATACAGTTTCGTGCGATCGATCGGGAAAAGGAGAATATTCAGCTGGTCCTGATTGGCGCAAAGACTCTGGCGATTCTCGGGGTCATTGTTATCGTCTCCTCGGGGGCGCAGGCTCTCGGCCTGCCGGTCTACAGCATTGTCGCAGGCCTTGGTATCGGCGGTATTGCCGTGGCTCTCAGCATTCACCCCACACTCGAAAACCTGATTGGCGGAATGCTCCTGTACCTGGACCGTCCCGTGCGCGTGGGTGACTATTGCTCATTTGGTGACAAGAGGGGGACGGTCGAGCGAATCGGCATCCGAACCATCAAGATCCGCGGCATTGATCGCACACTCATTACTATTCCGAATGCCAAGTTTGCAAACATGGAACTGATCAACTGGGCAGAGTGCGACATGATGTTGATCGTTACGACGTTCGGCCTGCGCTACGAGACCGATTCGGATCAACTCAGATACGTACTCGTCAAGATACGCGAGATGTGCCATGCTCATCCCGCGATTGATAGCGATACGGTGCGCATCCGTTTGTCCGACTTCGGTCCGTCGTCGATCGACATCAACGTGCGCGTTTATGCCTTAACGCGGGAGTGGAACGAGTTTTTCGCAATTCGCGAGGATGTATTCCTGCGCATCAAGGACATCGTATCCGAATCGGGTGCCAGATTTGCATTACCGTCGCAGACAATACACGTAACGCGTGACCGCGGTATGGACAGTGAACGCGGTGCGACGGCTGCCAGTAAGGTGGAAACCTGGCGTAGGTCAGGTCAGTTACCCTTCCCGGCGCTTTCGGCAAAACGAATCGCCGAACTCGAAGGCACGCTGGACTGGCCGCCTCGCGGTTCTTTCGACAGCGATTTGGCCGAACCGGAAAGCGCCGAACCGCTTTCCGCTGATAATATCGAAGAAGAGCATGATGAGTCGGAAAGATGATAAATTACCCCGCGTCATTCGCTTCGAGGATTTGCCGCGCATTATAGGGGACGTCTATTGGTTTATAAGTTTGTCTGCTGGCGACCAGAGTAAGTTATAAACCAATAGACGTCCCCTATTTCTCGTCCCCTATTTCTGACAGTGACGAGGAACGCCGCGCAACACAGAAATTGGGCTTTTTAGGCAGCAGAAGATGCGCCCGTAGCTCAGCTGGATAGAGCGCCGGACTTCGAATCCGTAGGTCGCGCGTTCGAGTCGTGCCCCCGCAAGCGGGATTTCTCATCAGATCTTATGAATGTGGAGTTCAACGGGCGCGCCAGAAAATTTGCAGGAGACGGAAATGAGCAGCCGTGACCTGCATTTTTTTTGGCTGCTCATTGACAAAAGGTATAAAAAAGGTATATTTAAAGCATGGAATTTGATCCTCAAAAGAATCTGGCCAATAAGAAAAAACACGGGATTGATTTTATCGAAGCTCAATTGCTTTGGGAGGATCCGGATCGAATCGAGATTTCTGCGCGGACAACCGATGAACCGCGATTTTTCATCATCGGCAAAATCGCTGGCAAACTCTGGTCGGCTATATTTACCTATCGTGATCAACATATTCGTATTATTTCAGTCCGGCGATCGCGTAAAGAGGAGATTGAACTCTATGAAGGCTGAAGAATTTGATAAAAAGTTTGACTCTGGCAAAAGCGTCCTTGACGATCTCGATTTAAAGGGCGCCAAACGTCCTGGACAGGAACAAAAGCGGGTCAATGTCGACTTTCCGATTTGGATGATTCATAGGTTGGATAAAGAGGCGAGAAGACTCGGCGTGCCTCGGCAGTCTCTAATCAAGGTTTGGATTGCCGACAGGCTTCAGCAGCTGTCAAATCTTTAAACCGCAAGTGGATATGCCTCCGGATGGCACGTGCACCTTCGCTGCAGTCGAAGTATTACTGGGTTTAGGGGACGCCTATTGGTTTATAACTTTCTCTGGTGTTGAAGGTATACAAACTTATAAACCAATAGACGTCCCCTATTTCTCGCAAAATCGCCGGCTCCCGCCCCATGCCCCGGAATTTCGACTTGACACCGGCTGCGGACAGTCGGTAGCGTATCGTTATCTTTTCGGCCGATTCCGGCCGGCACTACATCTTGGGTTTACAAACCGGCAGGACACAATTCGGGAGGTGGCGATGTGGACGGTCGCGAAAAGCGAGTTCTTATCACTTCACCTATCATTGAGCGATATTACTGTTTTTGTGACAACCACTGACAAGCCGCTCGCGGCAAACATCAGCTCAGCCTGCACCTTACCTAAGGCTCTGAACGTAGGGGGTAGTATGTATAGGGTTCGGCGTACATTAATTGGATTTTTCGTCACTGGGATTTGCCTTGTCGTAGCGGCCTGTGCGACACCGCAGGCACCAACTCAGATTGAAACGAATGCGGCGCCGCGCACAGTCGCATCTATGCCCCGGTTGAATACTGGCTTCGAGTTAAACCGTGGGCAGACGGACGAACGGGTCAGGTATCTCTCGCGTGGCCGTAGCAGCGTGCTGTTTCTCACTGACGCTGAGTTGGTGATGAAACTTCGCATTTCGAATGGGCGGACACGAGGTGCGTCCAATGTATTCACCACACAAGAAAAACAGGTGGAGAATACAAGGGCGCAGGTGGTGCCGCTGCAGCAAGCCGTTCTGAGAATGCGCTTCACTGGTGCGAATGACAAGGTAAAGGTCACGGGTGAGGGCGAGCTGAAAACCACCACGAAGTACTATTCAGGTGCGGACCGCAAGGCGTGGGAGGCCAACGTCTCCGGCTATGGCATGGTCCAGTATCGGGATCTCTATCCGGGCATCGATATGCAGGTTTCCCACGAGGAAGGGCTCCCTAAATACGGCTTTAAGGTCGCGGCGGGAGCCGATCCCGAGGCGATCCAGTTCTCTTTCAGCGGGGCAAGCGACCTGCGTCTTGACCGGAGTGGAGACCTGATTGTCGCTACCGCTGCGGGCGAACTGCGGCACTCCAGGCCGATTTTTTACCAGCGCATCAACGGGAAAAAAGTCAAGGTCGACGGCCGTTTTGAGCTGACCCGCAATCGGATCGGATTCCAGATTGAAAGTTACGATCGCGCGGAGCCACTGCTAATCGATCCCGTCGTCTCATTTTCGGCCACCTTTGGCGGCAGCCAGATTGAGCCGACTTTGGGCGCAATCGCCATAGGGCCCGGGGACATCATATATGTCGCGGGGAATACTGCATCGACCGATTTTCCCGAAACAAATACAGAGGATTTTGCCGATCATTTTGACGCCTATGTCGCCACGTTTGATCTGAGCGATCCGGCAGCGCCGGGCGCGGGCACGCCCCTCAATGTGGCGATCCTGGCCAGCAGCGGTCAGGACGGTGCATACGATATTGCCGTCGATAATAGCGGCAACGCCTACGTGGTGGGCCGCGTGGCGGCGTCACCCACGTTGCCGGTGCCGTAGCCCAGTTTACCCATCCTCAATGCCCTGCAGACGACGTTCGGTGGGGGTCAGCGCGACGGCTTCATCGCGCGACTGGATTCGTCCATGAATCTCCTCTCCTCGAGTTATCTGGGTGGCGGTGGCATGGACCAGGCGAACGGTGTTGCGATTGAGCAACAGGGTGATGTCGCTTCGGCCATCTATGTGACCGGGGGCACCCGTTCGTCGGACTTTCAGTCTGCGGTTACGCCCACCATGCCCTACGGGAACAGCGTCCAGGATGCCTTCGTACTGAAGCTGGACGGCTCTGCACAACAGCCGCTGTATTTTGCCTATCTGGGGGGAGGCGCGGGTGCGTCGACGGGCTATGGAATTGCGGTCAAGGATGGCATGGCCTACGTTGCGGGTTACACAACCGACAGGGATTTCCCACTTGTCGCTCCGCTGCAGGAGTGCAGGAACCAGCTTTACCAAAGCAACGGGATCGATTGCCTGACGGTTCCCTCTGTTGGCGAAGATGCGATTCTGCTGAAATTGAACGCAGCGGGCACGGAACTGTTGTTTTCTACCTACCTTGGCGGCAATGGCTCAGACTCTGCTTTCGACATTGATCTTGATCCGGCGGGCAACGCCTTTATTACCGGTAGGACAAGGCCACCGAGCGGTGGTGAAACGCCTATCCCGTACCCCACCACCCCCGGTGCCTACCAAACCATGCACGGCGGTGGCGACCAATGGGACGTTTTTGTCTCAAGTGTGTCAGCAGATGGCAGTACCTTGCTGTATTCCACGTATATAGGCGGGTCGGGGCGCGAGTACCCGAACTCTCTGGCGACCGCGGGGGCGAATGCGTTCGTTACCGGCACTACCTGGTCTGCGTCCGGGTTTTCTTCTAATCCTCAACTGGAGACGCTTTTCGACGCGGGTCCGGGGCCCGATTACTGGGGCAATGCGAACGCCTTAGTTTTGCGCCTCAACGGCAGCGGGTCCGACCTCGATTACTGGGCGCTTGTCGGCGGGACCGACTACGACGCCGGGCATGCTGTTGCGGTGGACGGGGCGGGAGCAGTATACCTGGCCGGGGAGACACACTCTTCAGATTTCTGGATGAGCGCAAATCAGCCAGGCCTGAACGGTGTTTCGGATGCCTTCCTTGTGAAGTTTGACGACCCCTTGCCCATCGATCAGCCGGAACCCGCTGAACCGCCGATTGTAGAGGGCACTGCAGCGCTCGCATTCTTCAGCTCTAATGATCTCGAGGTCTATCGCCTGTCAGACGGCACGCTGCAGTTCGAGAAACCGTTCAATGCACCCACTGAACTGGTCTTCGAGGGCTGGGGTAGCCGCATAGCTGTCATGGATGCCGACGGTGCGACGGTGGTCGACGCGGCAAACGGTGTCGAACTGCATAGCTATCCAGGATCCTATCTCGACGGCGCCTTCCGGCCGACAGACCGCCACGATCTCGCCCTGACCATGCCGCCACTTCCGTCCGGAACGGGGTACAGAATCAAGGTATTTGCCGATACGGGCTTCACCAACGAAATCGAGCTATACACCGGCGTACTCACAAACGTAGAGGCGCGCCCGCCGCGCGTTGCGTGGTCTGAAGACGGTAGCCGCCTCATGGCCGCCTACCCCGTAGAAAACGAATTTGGTGGCAAGTCACTGTTTGTTGTCGAAATTTCGGTAGTGGGAGAGGAACTCCAGGTGCCCGCGCCGGGAGACTACCTTGTCGTTTCGCTCCCCAGTGATTTCGACGGCATCCTCGATGCAGGCTACGCTGGCCAGGTACGAATGATCGCGACGGACATTGGCCTCTACCAATGGGGTCCCGCCTTTGCCGATTTCACGCCGACGGTACAACAAGACATTCAGGCAGCGGATCTCAGCATGACCGAAACAGGCTTCGCAGCTGCGCTTCACGCCAATAGCGGTGAGACCGTGGTATATCCGTTTGGTAGTCCTGCGGTCATGGGGCCACCACTTGGGGCGAAGGAAATAGCGATTGCGGCCGGAGGCGAGCGAATTGCCGTCGCAATCGCCGGTGCCGATCTGGCACCGGGTACCTCTCTACCGGGAGCGATTCTGATCATCACCCTGGATCCTGCCGCCGGGGCTGAGACAATGGATTTAGAATGCATTTTGAACGTGTTAAAACCGCACGATCCTGCCTTTGGTGGCACGCTACCCTGAGACTTTGATTGTATGACGGTCAATCTCGGGGACTCGTTGGAGTGGGCAGGCTCGACAGGCACGGGACCTACACAACCAGCATCCCAGCCACCGAACCCAGTATTATGAATGTTGCAAATAGAAGTAACTCCCGATAGTGCCACCCAGATACAAACCATGGAACAGCAGCCCGTGGATTCAGGGGACGCGTGGATTCAGGGGACGTCTATTGGTTTATAACTTTCTCTGGTGTTGAAGGTATACAAACTTATAAACCAATAGACGTCCCTTATTTTGACAACCTGATATAGCTTTGCTGGACTCAGAAGGTGAAGTTCTGGCTGCTATTGAGATTGTAGTTACACATGAACCGGAAGAAAATGTTTTACGATACTATGAAAGAAACGCAATCACCCTTATACAGATAAATTTGTTCTCTGAGGAAGATTTATATAAAGTAGAAGAGAAAATTGCCAATCCTGATGTTGTTAATTTTTGCCTGAATCTGAACTGTCCAAATTTTTTAAACCATGAGGCAAAGAGAAAATTGATTGTTGCAAATACGACATGCAAACGATCTAAACATCCAATGCGAGCTTGTCACGTAGAGGCGGATAGTGTTTTTGGTGCAATAGGAACAAGTATTTTAACTGAAAATGAACTGAAATCAGCATATAGACAAGGTGTGCGATTTAAAATTAGAGAGGATAAAGCTACAAAGAAAAAAATATATGAGATTATTTGCATGGAGTGCGAAAGAATTAAAGAAGCTAAAAGGGCTTATATGAAAAGGCTTAGAAGCAGGAGAAGTGGGCCTGGGCGACGCCTCTAACTACATGTCGGCTTAGTTCGACCGTTAGCGCGGGAAACGGCTATTTGTCCTCACCCGTAGATCGAATCGAATAGGTGCAGACAACATCCCCTTGTCCGCACTTTTAAGTAGGTCCCCAGAACCACAAGATATTAGGGCTGGTTTTGAACTAATTACAGACCATCTACCTTCCCATGTTTGTGTAACACTTGTGTAACATTTTCCCGAATTTTGCCCATAAAACACCCCTTATGACCCATTGTGTCCCGATCATCACGATTCAATCTATATATTTGACTTTATAAGAGAATTTATCCATCTCATTGGCATCCCTTGAGTGCCCAATAGGATATGTGACTCGGACTTCGAATCCGTAGGTCGCACGTTCGTAAGCCTGAGGTTTATCCGCCGCAGGAGGGCTTATAAATACGCCGGAGGCGTATGAAAATTGCGCCCCCGAATGCGGGATTTCACATCTGATTATATATTTTTGGTGTTCAACGGGCGCGCCAGAAAAAATAGCAGGCACAGGGGACTTCAAAGCTCCTGTGCCTTTTATTTTCTGGTGCAACAGGATTCTGCCCATTTACGCAGTTTGAGGGACGGCAGTTTGAGGGACGTCTATTGGTTTATAACTTTCTCAGATGTCAATGGTATACAAACTTATAAACCAATAGACGTCCCCTATTTTTATCATTTGTCATTTAACGTCGCTAAATTCTCTGTTCAACGCCTATTTGGTAAAAGCACAAATTGTCACCTAGGCTTTTAACAGATGAGCAGATGAACCCCTGCACAGGTTATTGTACACCCACTGCCCTGAAAACAGGGCACTTGATAGGGTAAACGAGGCGGGCTAAGCCGCGGCCATTCCATGAACGGGGGTCTTCAATCGAATAAAAATCTTGTGGTTACAGAAACTTGGTAACAATGTTCCATTCTCCTCGACGCAGAGACAATTCAGCATAAATTCCGGCACATTATTTGCTCATAGGTTTTTGCGCTTGCTCGCACAAGACGTCTGATAGAATCTCGCCTGGCATCTTTGCATCCAGCGGCTGGAGCACCCCGGCTCTCTGCCGCCATTTGATTCGGATGACGAATCAAGCCCGACATGACGCTTGAAAATGCACCGCCGGCGTGCCCCCCGTTGAAGAATTCAACCTATGGATCCCCGACCATCGAACCCTTTAAATATGAAAGGAGAAATCCCATGAAAGACCTGGCCCAAGTTCAATTTCCGCCGTTCAAGATCCACAATCGCACCGGGACGGTGCAGTTCACCCTTACCCCCGCCCACTTTACCGGCGAGACCTTCGAGACACGTAACGGCAACCAAGTCCGGGTGCTCAAAAAGGGGTACGTGATGGTAGAGATGGCCAACGCCGCAGGGTCGAACGACGGACCCGGACGTGTCTCCTACGACTGGTCCAACAAAGTGACGATGAAGCTTTCGGACAGCGACATCCAGCAGATCCTGGACGGATTCGAAGGGAAAGAGTGCCGGATTGTCCATGACCCGAATAAAGCCAAGGGTAGTGGTAGCGAAGGCACTCTGGCCAACAGCTTTCTGCAACTCACCAAAGGCGAGCGCTTCGGCTATTTTATGACCATAAGCAGGGGCGACAAAAAGGCCAAATGCCCGATCAGTGATGCCGACGTCGCCAACTTTCGCCTGCTGCTTCCCCGAGCGGTGGTGCGGATATATGGATGGTAGGCACACGGTTTTCCACGTTGACACATACCAAGATTGCACCTAAAATATGACCATAATTATAGTCAACTATAAAAGAGGTCAAAAAAATGGAAATTTTATCCTTATCCGAAGCCAAAATGAAACTGAGCGAAATCATCGACCGGGTGCAGTCGACCGATGCAGAGGTCGTTATTACGAAAAATGGAAGACCGGCTGCCGTCTTGATCAGTCCCGATGAATTCGATGGCTGGAAGGAAACCATCGCGATCCAATCGAATGCAGATATGATGGCCGAGATTAAAAGGGGGCTCTCTGCTCTGAAAACAAAGTCCAAGGTATATACCTTGGAGGAGCTTTTTGAATAACGAATGACGCCGACCGATCCCACTCAAATAAAGCTCAGAGTCCCCGCTGACATCGTCGCCCTGATCAGGGGTTGTCATCCGCTTGTGAGAAGAAAAATCCGTGCCGGTTTACGGCATATCGTGGCAGAGCCAGGGGCGGGCAAATCACTCAAGGATGAATTGGAAGGCTTGAAAAGCTGCCGAATCGGCAAATTCAGGATCATCTACCGCATAGCGCCAAAACGGATTATTAGCATTGTCGCTATCGGGCCACGAAAATCGATTTATGAGGAGACTTACAGGGTCATCAAAAAAGAAGTAGGAGGCTCATAAATACGCCGGAGGCGTATGAAAATCGCGCCCCCGAATGCGGGATTTCACATCTGATTATATATTTTCGGTGTTCAACGGGCGCGCCAGAAAAATCAAAGGGGTTATGGCTTTAGTGCCATAACCCCTTTTCAATTGCTGTGTGAATTAGGATGATTATCGTAGATCTGGGTGTTTTTTGGGATGTCTATTTCCTCATACAATAATGTTTTTGGACATGAAAAAATTTTTTGCAAAATCATCTGCTCATTATTTTGGGTTGGTTTTTTGTCGTTTTAGGGGTTATTGGCATACTACTACCGATACTTCCCACCACACCATTCTTGATTGTCGCTTTAGCACTCTTCGCAAAAAGCTCACCAAGGTTTCACCAAATGTTACTAAACAATGTTTGGTTTGGTCCAGTCTTAAAACAATGGGAAGATAGTAAAACGTCGTCACGAAAAACAAAGTACAAAGCATGCTTCTTGATTATTGTAGTCTTTGCAATATCCGTAGCAATGTTTGATAGCAATGTAGAGCTTCAGCTAGTGTTGATTGGCATTGGCATGATTTTACTTTTTTTTATTTGGCGGATCAAAGAACACGCAGATTGAAGCCCATCATGTTTGTTGCCCATAATAGGCAACAAATAGAAAATGACAATTCAAGCCCGTGGTCACTGCAAGGGCATATAGATCAATAGAATCGAGAAAGATGCACAAGAAGAAAATCGGTAGGGGAATTTGTGCGTGAAACAATCTATGATATAGTAACAAATTAATATGAAATAAGGAGGTTAGGCGGCTTGCAAATCCTTGCCTTCGAATCCTTAAATTCGTGTTCGCAAGCCAGAGGTTTATCCGCCGCAGGAGGGCTCATAAATACGCCGGAGGCGTATGAAAATTGCGCCCCCGAATGCGGGATTTCACATCTGATTATATATTTTCGGTGTTCAAAGGGCGAACCATAAACTCAGAAAGGCGAGGCAGCAATGCCTTGCCTCTTTTATTGTTCCTGATTAGAAACGCATAAAATCATCCCCGGCAACTCTTTCCGAGCAGTCCGGGCAAATCTATAAGGCCGGGTAAGGAAAAAAAGAACTCATGAGCGCCAACTCTCTAACTATGAGACAGACCAGAACATCTTCTCTCCACCAGTTTCGCTGGATCGGGGGATGGTTGCTTGCCTGGACGGGGCTCTTCTATCTTTGCCTGTGGGGGTTTGCCAGGATACCCGATCTGGGGACCGTTTCCTCGGTATGGATATCGGGGGTAATATGCTCCCTGTCCACCTTCGGCATTCTGTGCGCTCTGATTAACACCCTGAGATCTCTGCGGATGATGGCGGTCATCCTGATCTCCTGTATCGGTGCGAATATCGCAATCAATCAAGTCGCAAGGGCCGTGGTCGCTTCCGGTGGAATCGCTACCGGGCACCTTCACATGGGGATCAACGTCATCCTGCTTGGCGTCGCGGTTTGCAGCGGTGTGTTGCTCAGCTACGGAGTTAAAAAGAAAACATATATCATCCCCCTCGCATTGGCCGCCGGCATGGCGGATATCTGGTCGAACACACTGTGCGTGACCCGGCAGGTGATCCAGAGTCCGGTCGCAATGAATCACCTGTTGATCCATTTCCCCGTGATCGGGAGAGGCGTTCAACCCCTTGTCGGTATCACCGATTTTGCCTTTGCGGCTTTATTTATGTCCATGGCCGGTCGTTTTCACCTGCCGGTAACAAAGACACAGTTCGTGGTAGGGGCCTCATTTGTCATTGCGATAACGATGGCTGTTGTTTCCGGCTATGGAACGCCCGTGCTTCCGGTCATGGGCATCCTCTTTATCGTCGCCCATTACCGAGACATAAGGGTGATTGATCCAAGGGAAAAAAAAGAAACCCTGATGGGTCTGTTCATCATCGCCCTGGCGCTAATCCTGATAACCCTGTTGAAATCGTGAATTCTGAAAGGCGCGGGTTTCGGATGCGACATGAGGCGCATAAAATCATCACCGTCCCTTTTTTGACTTAACATATAAAACCGGTTGACAACTCCTTCAGCTTACAGTTATTTGAAAGCACCCCTGTTTATACATCTCGTATTCCACGGCTAATAGTTCCCCGTTACATTGCTAACAGTCTTTTTCTATCTGAATCGACTCCCTACCATTGGATTCAGAAAGTTAAACGGGTTATTTCTCTTCTTCGTATCCTAATGACCTTTGGTTTGTAACAAAAGCAAGTGCATTACTCTGAGTGCATTCACGGACATGCTGTCTTTAGGTGACCCATAGTAACGAACATTTAGCAAATTGTATGGGAGGTGCATCATGATGCGATCCGTATTTGCCGCAGTCTGTACTATCTTCCTGTTTGCCGGTGTAGCTCAAGCCGCAGAATCATTTGAAGCGACTGCATGTCGGTCAGGGACCATGACCCTGGTTCAAGGCGGTAAAGAATTACTGATTTTAGGCTTTGAGTTGAAAGGAATACTCCAAAGCAAAAACAAAATGATTAACAATGCCTCCGAAATTTGTGTCGGCACAATGAAAAGAATGGGCGATGAAACCACCCAAATGGGGTATTGCAAATATATGTCCCCCAATGGTGACATTAATGTCCTCGAATGGGAGGGAGATAGGATAGGAGGTAAATGGAAATTCTTATTCGGTACTGGAAAATGGGAAAATATCAAAGGCAAAGGAACATGGGGCAATGTTCAACGTGCCAAGCCTATCGCTAAGGGCACTCTTCAGAACTGCATTACACTGAAGGGGTCCTATGCACTCCCCAAATAGCCACAAATGATTTAGGGACTATTTTTCTCATGGGCGCAGCATGATGTGAAAAAGGCGTGGCCCGATAGCCACGCCTTTTTTTGTTACCTCTGTATATAGAAAGCCTTTCTGTCAGGATCATGCAAGGTCAAAGCGGTCAAGGTTCATGACTTTGTTCCACGCTGCTACAAAGTCGTGTACGAATTTCTCCTGGGAGTCCTCACATCCGTAGACTTCCGCCTGAGCCCTGAGTTGGGAGTTCGAACCGAAGATGAGGTCGACACGGGTGCCGGTCCACTTGAGTTCGCCCGTTGCGCGATCTCGACCCTCGAACACGTCTTCGTCGTCCGAGGTTGCCTTCCACTCTGTGCTCATGTCGAGCAGATTCACGAAGAAGTCGTTGCTGAGCGTCTCCGGCCGCTTGGTGAAGACGCCGTGCTGGGACTGTCCGAAGTTGGCATTCAAGACGCGCATCCCGCCAATAAGAACCGTCAACTCAGGAGCGGTCAACGTCAGCAGTTGCGCGCGATCCACCAGCAGTTCCTCTGCCGAAACGGCGTATTTGGCTTTTTGGTAGTTGCGGAACCCGTCTGCAACCGGTTCGAGCACGGTAAATGACACCTCGTCGGTTTGCGCCGCCGACGCATCCGTGCGTCCCGGCGTGAAGGGAACGGTCACATCGTGACCGGCATTCTTCGCCGCCTGCTCGACACCTGCGCATCCAGCCAGGACAATCACGTCGGCCAGCGATACCCGCTTCCCTCCGGACTGTGCGTCGTTGAACGCTTTTTGGATTCCCTCCAGGGTCTGCAGCACCTCCGTCAGTTTGGCCGGCTGGTTGACATCCCAGTCCTTCTGCGGTGCGAGACGGATGCGCGCCCCGTTCGCCCCGCCGCGCTTGTCTGAGCCGCGGAACGTGGATGCCGACGCCCAGGCGGTCGAGACCAGTTGAGAGACAGACAGGCCCGAGGCAAGGATCTTGCCCTTGAGGTCTGCGATGTCCTGAGCGTCGATCAGCTCATGATCGACTGCGGGCACCGGGTCTTGCCAGATCAGTTCCTCATCCGGGACCTCCGGACCTATATAGCGCGAGCGGGGCCCCATGTCGCGGTGGGTCAGCTTGAACCACGCTCGGGCGAAGGCGTCGGCGAATTCCTCGGGATTCTCCAGGTAGCGCCGCGCGATCGGCTCGTAGATCGGATCCATTTTCAGAGAGAGGTCCGCCGTGGTCATCATCGGCCGGTGCTTTTTCGACGGGTCGAACGCGTCAACGATCATGTCTTCTTCGGCCACGTCCTTGGCCAGCCACTGATTCGCACCGGCCGGGCTCTTGACCAGCTCCCAGTCGTATTTGAACAGCACGGTCAGATAGCCCATGTCCCATTTGGTCGGGTTCGGCTTCCAGGCGCCCTCGATGCCGCTGCTGATCGTATCGCCGGCTTTGCCGCTGCCGAAGCTGCTCTTCCAGCCGAGGCCCTGCTCTTCGATGGGGGCAGCCTCGGGCTCGGGACCGACATTCGCCGCATCGCCCGCGCCATGGCATTTGCCGAACGTATGCCCGCCGGCAACGAGCGCGACAGTCTCTTCGTCGTTCATGGCCATGCGTGCGAAGGTCTCGCGGACGTCACGGCCGGAGGCGACCGGATCCGGGTTGCCGTCGGGGCCTTCCGGGTTCACGTAAATCAAGCCCATCTGCACGGCTGCCAGGGGGTTTTCCAGCTCTCGGTCGCCGCTGTAACGGCTCTTGGGCTTGTCGCTCGTTGCCAGCCATTCTTCTTCGGCACCCCAGTAAGTGTCCTCTTCCGGCTCCCAGATGTCTTCGCGCCCGCCGCCGAAACCAAAGGTCTTGAATCCCATCGACTCGAGGGCGCAGTTGCCGGCGAGGATCAGGAGATCGGCCCAGGAGATCTTCTTGCCGTATTTCTGCTTGATGGGCCAGAGGAGCCGGCGCGCCTTGTCGAGGTTCACGTTGTCCGGCCAGCTGTTGATGGGCGCAAAGCGTTGGTTGCCGGACCCCCCGCCCCCGCGGCCGTCGCCCATGCGGTAGGTGCCTGCGCTGTGCCATGCCATCCGGATGAAGAGCCCCCCGTAGTGACCGTAATCGGCCGGCCACCAGTCCTGAGAATCGGTCATCACCGCGTAGAGGTCCTTCTTCGGGGCCTCCAGGTCGAGTTTCTTGAATTCCTCTGCATAGTTGAACTTCTCGCCCATGGGATTGATCATGTTAGAGTTCTGATGAAGAATCTTGATATTCAACTGGTTCGGCCACCAGTCCCGGTTCGTGGTACCACCGCGGACAGTGGATCCCGTTACCGGGCACTTGCTCTCTTCACTCATAATGCTTCCTCCTTTCCTTAATTTTTCGCGCCTGCCTTCTGGCCTGCGGCGCATTTATGGCATAGTCCTTTCACTTCTACCTGGGTTTTTTCGGCGTGCCCAATGGATCGCACGGAATCCGGCAATTCTAATTTATCGAATTCAGCGCTGGCAAAATCCCGTGTCAGTCCACACTGAGTACACACAAAATGGTGATGGCGGCTGAGATTCGCATCGAACCGGGCTCGCTCGCGTAAAGGTCCAAGTACTGTAATCAGGCCCAAGTCCTTGAGCCACCAGAGCGTTCGGTAGACCGTATCCATGGATACCGTCGGCATCCGTTTGCGCACCCCCTGAAAGACGTTTTCCACATCGGGGTGCTCGATAGATTGGGCAACTTCCCGGAAAATTTCCATACGCTGGTGGGTTAATTTGGCCCCTGAATTTCGACATACTTCCTCGAAACGGGCCATTCGCTGCTCAATATCCTTATCTGATACTTTCACAACCAAATCCTAAATTGGAATTGAATCCTAAATAAGAAAATTAAGCCAAAATTGACCCATGTCAAACGTAAACCTCGATGCTTAGCAAATTAGGGGACGTTGTTGACAAACTTGACAAACCCGGAAACATAGGGGTCAGGCCTACACATTGACCAGCTTTGTCAATGTGCAGGTCTGACCCCACCCTTTTTCACTATGCTTCTGTTTTATAATGTTCACAAATCTGCTAATGGTATTCTATTCTCGCGTTTCCCCCCTGATGGTATCGATCCGCAACCTGCTGTTTTCGTGGGGTGATCCATGGCGGCAGCCTATAAAATATCCCATCTATTTCAGACCCGAGCAAAATTAAGCTCATTCTCAAATTTTGATAAGCCAATAGCGGTTAACCATTTCCAAGCTGCCGGAAAAACGAAGTTTCACAGCAACTCATATTGTCTGCCAATTCTAAAAGGAGGGGACCAATGAAAGAGATGAGGAGAAGAGAGTTTGTGAAGGCAATGGCCGTGGGAGGTGCCGTACTGGGTCTCGGAGGCATTATGTCCCACAGACCCCAAGAGGCATTAGCCTCGGGGAAGTACGATATCGGACAGTGTAAAAGCGTACGGATCACATGCATCTCCGAACTGAGCTGGTATGACAGCAAAAAACTATTGAGCCAGATTCTCGGCTCGCCGGAGAAGGTCAAAACCAGTCAATGGACCATTCCATGGGATCCCAAGAATGCCGGGGGAAGCTGCTCTTTGATTGATCTGGAGACCCTCGATGGCCGTCACCACAAAATGCTGCTGGACGCCGGCTGGAGCCATCCTTACATGGAGGAGTGTCTCAAGCGCGAAGGTGTCGATGAAATGCTGAAATCCGGCGAGATTGAAGCGCTCTTTATCAGCCATGAGCATCTGGACCACTTCTGGGGTCTCGAGACCATTCTGAAATACAATCCGAAAATCACCATTTTCATTCCCAGCACCTTCTATTCAGAAGGCATGCATTTTCTCAAGGGTGCCACGTTCATGGTGCCGGGCGCGAAAAACAGCATCCCACACCAGGGAAAGCTGGTCCAATTCAAACCCGGACATATCAATAAACTCTATGACGGCTGCGCGGGTGTGCTTTTTGATCTGCCCATTGTCGTCAGAGTCCGGGGCGAACAGTCCCTCTACTTCAATGTAAAAGACAAGGGAATTGTCTGTGTCAGCGGCTGCTGCCATCAGAAAATACAGGCCACAGCCGATTTTGCCATGAACAAGATCCAGGGCGGTGAGAAGCTATATGGCGTCTATGGCGGCCTCCATATCGCTCCCTTCGGGCCCATGAAACCGAAGCAGGAGGCAATGGTAAAGGATATGGGCAAATACGGTTTCAAGAAGATTGCCTGCAATCACTGCACTGGAGAGGTGGCCGTCAAAAAGATGATTGAACTTGGCTATCCGGTGGTCAAAGGAACTGCCAGATACGGCTCCACCAGTGATCTCTATGTGGGCAACGGCGATGAAGTTTTCTTCGGATAGATCTTCAACACGCATCCGGGCCGGCAGTTGTCCGGCGGGCGATGTGGTGCCGCCCCCCGGCCTTGACCTCGATGCACTGCAGTCCACGACCGACTTCAATGTCGGCCCGGGTGGTGACGTATGGTAAACTGTTCCCCCCTTTCCGGAGAGATTCGCCGACTACCGTGAGCTGACTCCCATCGCGTTCGATGTGGTATTCCATCTCCAGCAACGTCGAGCGCATAAATGGCGAAGCGAAGTCCATCAGCACGCGAGCAGGTCCGGGGAGAAACTGGCACAGCTGCAGGTGGTCGTTCCACCGCAGATCGGGGCGTATCTCGAATGGGACACTCGCAAGGGCGGCGTGCAGAACGTTCAGAACAGAATGACGGTTCCTGATGGTATCGTAGCTTCTGAACAGATCTTCCGTGAGATCATAGTAGATTCGTGCTCCCCGCTCGACCGAACGGAAAAACCGGGAACCTTCCCGGTCCATACCGTCTTTGATTGTCTCCAGGCGTCCGCCGGTGTGGCTTTGAAATTCAAAAATCAGCTCTTCGTCTTTGGTCAAAGGCAGCAGCAGGCCGTCCCCGCTTGAACCGGGATTCCTTACCGTATCACCCAATTGGGGCACCGATGTGCTCAAAAAACGTACACCACCGTCTCTTTCAATGACAACGTCGTGCAATTCCGTCACCACGGTGGGAGCACCGATCGTCGTGCTTGCCTGCAGCTGAAAATGGAGGTGGGGCTTATATGATCGGCCTGAGTTTCCGCACATTCCAAGAATGTCGCCACGGCGAACGCACTGCCCTTCACGGACGTTGATGCTGCCCTGCGCCAAATGACATACCAGAGAGTAAAGACCGGGGGCGTGGTAGATAAGTACCAGGTTACCCCAGTTCTGCTTGCGGTTAGGGGATCCGATTGGGTTGTCCTCAACATCGTCGATAACGCGAGTCACCGTTCCATCGGCAGTCGACAGAATCGGCAGGCGGTAGCAACGATAATCCTCGAGCCGGGTCCCGTTTCCACGAAAAAATGTACCGTCGGTGCCGCGCACCTCGAAATCGAAGGCATGTCGCCAATGATGACGGTGCGTATACTCGCCGTCGGTCTCCTGTGTGCACGTCCAACCTCCGAGAAACGGCGCCCGGAATCGAAGCAAGTAGTGGGTGCCGAACCTCTTGCTTCGGGCCTGAAAATATCTCAGGTTCTCTTCGGGTGCTCCGATGGGAAAGTCGACCGCTTTGGGGCGGTGGCCGATGAGGCGCTGCCCCATGCCGTAAAGCATCAGAAGCACGGTCAGATTGAAGGGCAGAATCAGGATAGGCAGGCCCGGAACTGCCATCAGGGGCGCGAGGCCGATGGCGGCGATGCCGCACAACAAGGCGCCCCCTGCGGCGAGCAGCATCGACGCCGGGCTGGGGACGAACCACACCCCGCCAAGGGCGATGGTGGTGAGCATGGCATTGTAGCAGAGCACCATGGGCAGCCACCCGTCCATCAACAACACGAGACGGCTCTCGATGAGATAGGCAACGCCAAATCCGATTAGGGAGAGAAACACTGCGATCCGGCTGTGGACGAGAAGCCCAATGAGGATAAGGATTCCGGCTTCGACACGGGGTGCAAAGAACAGCGCCCCAAGGCTCTGGAGGTAGATAGAAACCGGACGGGGCAACGAAACCTCGAACCCTCCCGGCACCGCCGGCAGCGGTTCGAGGGGCACATCGAGCAATCTGGCTGAACCGAGCATAAGATAGAAAACGAACAGGAACGGCAGCGTGAGCGGGGGCAATTTGAAGGTATTGCCCAATGCAGCATGCAGGGCAACCGTCATGAGCACGGCAGCGATCACACCAACGCATCCCAAAACAACGGCGTCCACAGTATAACCCAACAGTGCTCCTGCGCCGAGTCCGATGAGCAGCGAGTTGTAGCCCAGAAGTCCGTTTCGCGTGAGATCATCACTGAAGTGAAGCAGCCGCGTGATCAGGAAGGCCATTGCCACTGCGATCAAACCACTCAGGGCGATGCGGGGCACTACGGCCGTCGCCAATAGAAGTAAGGCACCGAAAAAACGCGACCGGGAAAAGAAAATTTGCGAATAGGACCGCAGCGAAGCGTCCAGAAAAAACCCGAAGAAATGCTGCCCACTTCCGGTGTCCATCTCTTCCCGGGTCAGAGCCATTCCGGGATCTCCTCAGGGCCCAGGACGTCCCGAAGCTCCTCCCGGCGACGTATCAAGGCGTGGCGGCCGTCACGGCCGATGAGAACCACAGCCGGCCGGTAAGTAATAAATTGCATCCAGTGTGTGACGTTGTAGGCCCCCACGTTTTTGAACACCACCCGATCGCCTACCGATAGGGATGGGAACGTGAGCGTGTCTCGCATGACGTCGATATTCATGCATAATGGACCGTAGATGACGGTCGGCTCTGGAATGCCTCGGAAAGGCTGCGCGGGGATAACCTCGTGGTTATACCAGAAGGACGTGAAGAGGCTGTTGATGCCGGCATCCACCACCAATCCTCGCCGGTTGTCGGGCAGACGCTTGTTTGCGATCACGGTCGTGATCAGGAAACCGGCCTCATCGACGAGGGCCCGCCCCGGCTCGAGAACCAGCGTTGGCAGCGTGTCGGATGGATAGTCGAGGACAGACAGGCCCTCAGCGATCGCCGCCACGTAGCGGGAAAGGTTGGGAACGGCTTGGTCTCCCGACAAGAACTGGGCCTTGAGCGTGTTTTGGGATGGGAATCCACCTCCCATGTCGATGAACTCGAGCACCACACCATCGCGCGAAAGCAGATCGTTGGCGAATTTCGCCATCTTGCGGGTGGCCTGTGCATAAACGTCGGCCTCCAAAATGAACGTGCCGAGGTGGCAGTGTAGACCTGCCAGCTCAAGAATTCCCCCTCTCATGAGTCGCTTCACGGCTTCCTGCGCCTGGCCGTTTTCGAGGTTGAACCCGAAGCGGTTCCACGATTGTATGGATTCAACCACCATATTGAGCCTCAATGCCACCTTGGGCCGAAGGTCATGCTTTTTAGCCACCCGCTCTGCCAACGCCATCTCTTCGAAGTGGTCGATGTGAATCGTCGCCCCATCCGTCAAGGCACGTTCGAGGACCCCCTCAAGCTTGAGCGGTCCGTTGAAGTGCACTTGTTGGGGAGGAACCCCGATATGCATCGCTTTGTCGTACTCGAACACGGATACGACCTCGGCAAATGCGCCCTGGCGGTGAAAGACCTTGCAGATGGCGTCCAAATAGTTGGTCTTGTAAGACCAGGCGAGGCGCACTTTTGGGTAGCGCAGCGTCATCAGGTCATGGAGTTCCCGATAGCGCTCGATAAGACCCGCTTCGGAGAAGACGAACAAGGGAGAACCATAAATGCCCACCAATTCGCTAACGTCAACGTTGTCGATGGCCGTCAGCGGGCGTATGGCCAGGGCACGGCCAAACTTGTTCATCATACCCATCTGGTGCCGTACCAGGGTGGGGCGCTCGTAAGACGGTTTATTCATGAGATACCTCCGGCGATGTGGAGCGGAGTTCTCCGGTAGTGGCAATACTCTGATAGCATTCGAGAGGAACGATGAGATCCAGTGAGATACGGACGAACATCGTTCCCACCCGGTAGTCGGTCATTGGATCGACCGGCAGTCCCGCGGCGAGACGCGTCACGGCGTAAGGCAGATTCATGCCTGCCCCGGCGCTCAAATAACACCAGGCCGGAAAACGCGGATTGATTTCGATCAAATGAAATTCACCCGATCGGGTCCGTACCATTTCGATTTCGCACGGTCCTCGCCAACAGGTTGCGGCCATGTAGCGGCGTGACAATTCATCAATCGATGGGTTACCGATGGTAATCCCGACCCAGCCTTTACCCTTGTCCGTACGCAGCCACTTGCGCATCGGTACCGCTCCGATCGTCTCACCTCTGCCGTCACCCACCGCAACGACACCGATCTCATCGCCGTCCACGTTGGCCTGAGCGAGGACCGGGGCACCCCATGCGGCGACCATTTGGTGATAGGCGGCGATGGCCTCATCCGGATTGTAAACCTTTATCGCTCCGTGGCGGGCACCCTTAATCCAGAGTGGGTAGCCGATTTCCAATCCGATAGTGCGCAACTGATCCGGGCCTGCCAGGACCTCGGTTCTCGGGATTGCAATGTTCGTGATCTTGCCAAGATGCTCGAGGCGTGCCTTGGAACGGATTTCGAAAAGATCCTCGGTGGGAAGAAACATACCGACACCGAGCTCGGCCAGCTTCGACTCGAGTGCGATGAATCTGGGGAGTTCGGCGTCGAGATTGGGAATCACGACGTCAAACGGCATGCGCTCGTGGATTTGCCGTAACCGATCCTCGAAAACCGAACGCCCTTCCGATAGAGCGGGGATCAGAAAGGCGTCGTCGACGAAACGACGTGTATAGATGCCGGGTTCGAGGTTGTCATAAACGAGCCCAACGATCCGGCCATTGAAGTCCGGGTGCTCGCGGATTGCTCGAATGACGCCCATGCCGGGACCGGGGTTGTCGGTTGCATTTAGGCCAGTCACGGCAACAGTGAACTGGTCCCGACTCACAGCGAAAAGTCCTCTGGCACAAGGTCGTTTTCGTGAAGGAGATGGAGGAACTCGTTAAAATCCCGCTCGAGATCGACGCCATTCGTGATCTCGAAGCGATCATGGAGCCGTTCCATAATGGCCCCACGGGAAAGGCCCTCGCGCAATCCATTGAGGATCATGAGTCCTGTGTCGTTCACGCTGAATGTGGAGCCCGTGTAGGGGTCAAACAAGAAACCGGTATCACTGATGGCGAGGTCTTTGAGCTTTTGTGGCATCGTCATGGCATCGTCCATTGAGGTGCCGCCTCTTCGTGCATGTCAGCCGTGTGCCGTGCCCCGGGTGTGAATGGATTCGACGAATTAAGCGTATGGCATATAGTTTTTTCGTGAGGGATATCACATTTCTATGTAGCGGTTGGTTAACGAATTTGCAATGCGAACGATACAGAAATTGAAAAAGCACACCAAATAACCTTTAGGCCGGTCCTACGATCATTGTTTCCGTATATGGTGCTGGTAAGTACACCCCCTATTTCTGATTGCTAATGCAGAAAATGACTGGCAACATTTTTCGCCAGTAATCGATACGGATACCGACGTGGCAAACGCGATAAATGGGGTGATCGATTGAAGAGATACTATAAAAAAACCCTGTACGTTCTACTGGCGCTAATTGTTGTCGTGGGTGGTGGCACATTTGTCTACACCTATGTCCGTTTCAATTATGACACAATAGACGATTCCCCTTTTAAAATCGAACCATCCGCTCTCGCGTATTACCGGCCCTCATATGCTGAATGCCGCCAGGCGTTCAGGACTCAGGCCAAGGCTTTATCCAAGGCCCGGGACGATGTTGAAATCTTCACCATTCCGGTTAGGAGCCAAAAGGACAGCGGTTTGACCATCGACGGATGTTATGTCCCTGCACCCGGGACAAAAACGAAATTGATCATTCTGACCTCCGGTGTTCATGGTGTGGAGGGATTCGTTGGCAGCGCTGTTCAGAACATGTTTATGGCCGAGTTTCTGACAACGGCGAATTACGACGACGTCGGGTTCCTGCTGCTCCATGGTTTGAACCCCTGGGGAATGAAACACCTTCGGCGAGTGGCTGAAAGCAATGTGGACCTCAACCGCAATTGCGATGTCGATCCCGGCCTATACAACACCCAAAACAAAGGCTATGTCGCGCTCAATGATTTCATCAATCCCCAGGACAGGGCAGACGCTGGGAGCGTTCGAAACCGTTTATTCCATCTTTATGCAGCGAATAAACTCGCCTTCAACTCCATGGCAACCCTGCGCCAGGCTGTGTTGCAGGGGCAATACCGGTTCGAAAAAGGCCTTTATTTCGGGGGCAAATCATTGGAACCGCAGCTTGTCGCCGTCCGGACCATCCTCCAAAAATACGCGGCCCCCTATAAAGTCATTCTCAATATCGATATCCATACCGGTTATGGCGCCCGCGGCGTGCTTCATTTTCTTCCCAACCCCATCGAAGATTCGAAAATCAAAACAGGTGTGGAGCAGATCTTTGCGGGCTATGCTATCGACTGGGGCGAATCAGATGATTTCTACACGGTAAACGGAGAATTTTCTCCATGCATAGGCAAGGTATTACCAGAAAGCGTTTATTTTCCGATGATCTTCGAGTACGGCACCATGGACAGCCAGACCATGCTGGGCGCCATCAAATCCCTGCATATCATGGTTCTCGAAAATCAGGGCTTTCATTATGGTTATGCCACCAAAAAAGATGAGAGTATAATTAAGCAGGCTCTTATGGAGATGTACTATCCCTCTTCAAAAGGCTGGCGTTCCGAGGTCATAGTCAGAACCAGAGAGGTCCTAAAGAACATTTTGCCGCGGTTCGCGGCCATGGATGCTCATTCCAATTAACCTTTTATTTGCTTAAAAAAATTAGGGGACGTTGTTGACAAACTTGACAAACTAATGAGCGGTCTCCCCCCCTTGGATCCCCTTTAAAACCCAAGCTCATACCTCCCACTCATACAAACGAGATTTGTTAATATGCAGGCTTGCATCTCTAATTTTGCATTCCCTGCTGTGCGATATATCGAAAAAGTGTTTGACATCTCGACTTATTTAGTTCACAAGTATTCAATAGATTAATTGAATAATAGAATTTTACAATAAACCCGTTCAAAAGCGGCAGTGTCGCAAAGAAGGATCCATCCATGAAAAGTCCGGGTCGGCAATTTAAAGACGCCATTTACGAACAATTTTCGAGAATCGGCAAGGCGGTTTCAAGCCCCAGACGCCTGGAGCTGCTGGACCTGCTTTGCCAGGCTGAAAAGACGGTTGAAACCCTTTCCAAGGAAACCGGATTAACGATGGCCAATACATCCCAACATCTTCAAACCCTCAAAGCAGCACGTCTGGTCAAGGCCGAAAAAGAAGGACTGTATGTCAAATATCGCCTTGCGGACGATATGGTATGCGAGTTTTTCCGGTCCATGCGCCTCCTGGCGGAAAAACGCCTGACCGAGGTGGAAATGATCAAGCGGCGATTCCTGGATGGCAGAGATGGCATGGAGCCGGTCGATAGAAACGAGCTATTGAATCGTGTCAACCAGGGCGACGTCATCGTGTTGGATGTTCGGCCTGAGGAAGAATACCAAGCTGGACACATTCCGGGAGCGCTGTCGGTACCGTTGAGCGATCTCAAGCAACTGCTGGCACAGCTACCCGAAGAACAGGAGATAGTAGCCTATTGCCGCGGCCCGTATTGCGTGCTTTCGGTTTACGCTGTAGAAATGCTGCGTCAAAAAGGCTTCCAGGCCACCCGCCTTGAAGAGGGTATTCAGGACTGGCGCGCTTTAGGGCTTCCCGTGGAGACCGGTGGTTGACGCATAAACGTTCTGCTCGCTCAATGCATTGATAACTGGAGATTCTATCAATGACAAACGGAACACGCACTTTCCTGACCGTTGTCGCCATTGCCGCAACAGTGTCGGCGTTATGGCTGACCCGGGGACCGGCCACGCCCAAAAAAGTCACCTGGTCGGATGTCGTTGCCGAAGCGGAAAGCGGCAGTTATAAGCTCATCTCGACCGCCGATTTATGGAATCTTTACAAAAAAAATCGCGACAGTTTGCTTCTGATCGATACGCGTCAGGAATGGGAGTATCGAACCGGTCATATTAAGGGAGCCATCAACTTTCCCATGGAACCTTCATGGGTCAAGCGCTGGCGGCAAAATGCCCCTCTGGAAAGGGTGCTGGGGAAGGATAAAGACCGAACCCTGGTTTTCTACTGAGCCGGGTTGACATGAGTCCGTAGCGACTCGGCAGCTCGGGTAGCTGTTCAGCTCGGTTACAGAAACGTCTTTCGAGATCCTCTGGGATACCCCGAATGGAAAGATAAAAATCTGCCCGTAGAATCAACACCGGCAGGCCTCGCCGGAATGGAAATACCCACGGAGTCCCCTGGCGAGCTACACGGCTGGGCCATGATATGGACCCTTCTGGGAGTATTTGCCGGCGGCATGGCCTTGAACTTAACCCCGTGTGTCTATCCCCTCATACCGGTCACCATCTCCTATTTCGGTGGGCACAGCGACAGGCGACGTTTAATCGGCCATGGCGTGTGCTACGTGGGTGGACTCGCATTAACCAATTCGACGCTGGGCGTTATTGCAGCTCTCACCGGTGGCCTGATGGGGGCCATACTGCAGAACCCACTGGTACTCGCTGCTGTGGCCGGGGTCTTGGTGATCCTGGCCACAAGCCTTCTCGGTTTATGGGAGATTCGACTGCCCGGTGGGTTATTGCAGGCCGCATCGAAAACCTACGCCGGGTATCTGGGTTCCCTGTTTATGGGACTGACCATGGGTATTGTGGCCGCACCGTGCATCGGTCCATTTGTTCTTGGCCTTCTAACATGGGTGGCGAGCATGGGCAGCCCATTGCTGGGATTTGTCATCTTTTTCACCTTGAGTCTCGGTCTCGGATTACCGCTTTTTTTTCTGGCCATGTTTTCCGGGAACCTGAGCCGGCTTCCACGATCAGGGGAATGGATGATCTGGGTCCGAAAACTGATGGGCTGGGTTCTGGTGGGGATGGCGTTTTATTTTATCCAGCCGGTGTTGCCAAAAACATCAGGAATTCTTCTCGCGGCAATCGTTGCACTGGCTGCGGGATTACATCTGGGGTGGATCGACAAAACAAAAGCCGGCTTTCGCGCGTTCGAATGGATCAGGACCATTGCCAGCATCGCGGCCCTGCTCATTGCCACCCTGCTGCTTTGGAACTGGTTTACACAAGGCCCCGGAGTGACTTGGAAGCCATATTCGGATAACCTGCTCGCAGACTCAAGGAACGCAAACAAGCCGGTAATTATCGATTTTTCGGCAGATTGGTGCAGCCCTTGCCGGGAACTTGACGCGGTGACCTTTCACCATCCCGATGTGGTCACACAGGCAGATCGTCATTTCACCATGATTAAGGTGGACGTCACCCAGGGAGGCAACCCCGTTCACGAACGCCTTCTTAAAGAATACAAGGTCAAGGGGGTGCCCACCATTGTTTTTCTGGATGCCCTGGGCCGGGAGCGGCTCGATCTGCGCATGGTAGATTTTCTGCCTCCCGATCAATTCTTGAACCGCATGTCGGACTTGATGAATCCTGGAACTCATGAATCGGTCGTTCAATAGAAATGGTCTCAAAATCCCAGATCACGCCGAAGGTCAAGGCGCGGAGCGACGAAATAGCGCAGCATACATTTGAGTATGTGAGCATGTTGAGGAGATCTGCAACGCGGAGATTCGGTGTTAGATGGGGTTTTGGGACCTTTTCTCGGCACAAAGGAGGTTATCATGCTCTTAGTCCGGTTTTTTCTGAATGAACCCAACGGCAAGCCATGAAAGAATTTCAAGCAGATGATGCCCAGTTTGGGCGAAAATATCCGATCGACATTGAAGTCACCTCCAAACCCAAAGCGGACTACATGACAGACGAGTATTTCGAGCTGGATCTGCCGCTGGCGCCGGCGGTAATGGTCGCCGATGAGATTGTGGTCGAGGGGGAGAATGTGTCCCAACACGAGGTCGAAGTGAGCATATGTCGCCATCTGGATCTGCCGGAACCCGCGCCGCCCCGGAAAGGCGTGCTCGACCGCTTATTCGGGAAAAAATGATCCAAAAAGCCCGAGGGATCAGAAGAAAGTTTGTATACTTTGTCAACAACGTCCCCCAAATTTTTTTAGAGGACATGCATCAATTTTTTCCTTTCCCATTGGCAAACAGCGCCCCGACCTATAAAATAGAATTTGTGACCACAGGAAAAAATTGATAAAATAATTGTTGTCAGCTTGGATTGCACTGGGCGTGAAATCATGTCTTAGGAGTTTATAGTCCTGGGGCTGGGGCCTTTTTTTGCGGCAACACCCCGCCAATATACTCGCTCGATAATTGCCATGAAAAACCGCTGGGTATCTCTGGCCAAGGTTTTAATTGTCAATGTTCTAGTTCTTATTTTTCTCCTGGGCGCCCTGGAGGGAATTGGCTGGTTGCTCGTAGACAAACCCTCCGATTATTTGGTGAATTCCTGGCGTCTCAACCACACCTGGAAGCCTAACACCCGGCAGGTTCATTCGGAGTGGATAGCAAGCAATCCTGCCTTCCCCGAGCCGTATACCCACGTGTACAACCGACAGGGGTGGATAGAGACATACGACATCGACACATCCAAGCCTCCAAACACCTACCGTATTTTCTACCTTGGTGATTCACTTATCGAAGGCACAGCGCCCATGGATCAATCGGTGCCAAGCTTGGTCGAAAAGCACCTCAACGAGATTGCCGGTAGCCATGGCCTGCGCTTTGAGGTTATCAACACCGGCACGTCGAGCTATTCCCCGCTAATTCATTATGTGCTAATCCGATATGTGCTCCTGAAGTACGAGCCGGATCTGATTGTGCTCAACGTGGACATGAGCGATGAGATGGACGACTGGAAGTATCACCACACCGCGGTGTACGATAATGACGGAAATCCCTATGCCGTACCGCCCCAGGACGCTCTCTCTGTGCCGTTCATCGATACCCCCAAAGGGGCTGTAAAGGCGACACCGATCAACCGGATCCTGCTTTTTCTGTACCGCCAGTCCTACTTTTACAACCTGTTACAGCAAAAATTGTTTAAAAAAGCGGGGACGGAGCTGACAAGCCGTTTAGATCTTGGAGAGGTCAATGAGAAGCAATACGAACAGCTGTATCAGCGGTACTCATGGTGTCGGCATCGTTGGGAGAAGCAGACTATTCAGAACGCAACTCGCACTTTCGAGATGTTAGAACGGATCGCTCGGCTGTGTCAGCAGCATGGGATCAAGCTCATGCTTACGGCGACACCCCATTATCCTCAGTACAACGGGAGAGTGGACGGCACCGGACCCCCGGTATGGTCGGCCAAGCCTCATTATGTGTTGGCGAAGCTATCCCAGCATATCGGCGTGCCCTATCTGAATGCCTACGAACAATTGATTCCAGTGATTACCGGAACTCCCCAGACCACTTATTATTACAAGGGGGACGTCCACCTCAATCCGGATGGTTACCAAATATGGGCCAAGACCCATATCGCCTTTCTGACAGACCCCTCAAACAAACTGCTGCCCGGTATGTTCCCGGCCTCACCCGCCAAGCCATGAATCCCTGATCTATATTGAACTGTAATAGGTAGCACGGCATGACTCAGTAGTTATCTTTAATGATCGCATTTTTCGAAGGAATGGACATACCAGGAGATATCAAAGACGACTTGATCGCATTTACCAGGCCTCCCGGTATCATCTCTTCCCGGCCGCTGACATCGCCTCTCGAGAAACCGCATCCCGATCTACCACCGGATGGATTTAAGGCAATGTACCGGGTTGGCGGGTTTTCTTTTATTGGGAGGGAGCAAATTGGGGGAAGCGATGATACCGGATCTCCTGCGGGTCGGAAAGCGGTCAATACGATCGATTCTACACGGTAGAAGGTCGAGCTATTGTGGCTGTGAAAATTAGAGGACGTTGTTGACAAACTTGACAAACTCCCCGAGGGGTCAGACCTACACATTGACAAAGACAGATATTGTCAATGTGTAGGTCTGATCCCACCAGAAAGGATGCGGTTCTCACCGCAAATGACTATCAGTTCGGATGCTTTGCCCATACAGGCGAGTGTCATATTAAGGGTCTTTCCCATTTCAGCAGCCAAGGCGGTCGGCCGGGACATGCCGATCAGGATTGGCAGATGGGCTCTGGCGGCTTTTTGCACCAGTTCATAACTGATCCGTGACGAAAGAACCGCCATAGCGGCATCGGAGAGTCTCCTGTTCAAGAATGCTTCTCCGATGGCTTTATCCAGGGCGTTGTGCCGACCCACATCCTCGGCAAAGGAGATTTTCTCCAGCGCTTCATCGAATATCATGGCCGCATGGGAGGCCCTGGTCTTTTGGTAGTATTTCTGGTGTTTGGGGAGTTTGCGGATGCAATCGTGAATTTGACTAACATCGACCTGGAATCCGTTTTCTGCGGGAGTCAGCCGTTGATACAGGTCCTTCAACATTTCCTTACCGCAGATACCGCAACTGGTCTGGCTGACAAAACTTCTTCGATCCAGAATATCCAGGATTTTTTCACGCCGTTCTGGCTTGAGCCGGATATCGATCACATTCGGATCCAGGTCCTCGCAGTATCCGATAGTGGTGAAATCGTCCAGGGAACTTACTATCCCCTCACCCAGGCAAAACCCTGCTGCGTGAAACATCTCTTCCCCGGGAGTTCTCATCACGACAGAGTACGGCTTCTCATCAATACGGATCAACAAGGGTTCTTCGCCGATGAACTCATGAGAATCTGTTCGGCTTGCCCCGGATTTAAACCGGGTGACATTGAAGGACTCTGTGTTCTTTCCTGCGTGCTTCAGTTGTATTGGTTTTTTGGAACTCATGATATTTAGGTTTTTTGCCGCCCTTCGACGATGCTCCCTTCGGCTCTGCTTCCTTCGGTTCTGCTCAGGACGAACAGGACAAACAGGACAAGCAGACTCACGCAGACTGTCACAGACAAAAAGAGCCTTTTAAACTATAGCACGTTAATTAACCAACTCATACTGATGTTGACTCCACAGGTTCCCGCGAGGGTTTGTCTGCGTTTTTCGTACGAACTCAGTGAGTGGGCGGCACAGTAGTGAAATTAAGAACTATAAACAGATTTGTGAATGGATTCATTATACCCCCTCCCTTTGAATCCCTCCCCCCAGGGGAGGGAGATAGAACTCACCTTAGCACCGCACTTCGCTTCAAGGATTACCACTCCAGTTCCTCTCCCCTCGTGGGAGAGGCTCGCCATGTTAAATGCCGCCTTCGGCGGCCCCTGAATTGCAGGGATTTAACATGGCAAGGAGAGGGGGATGAGATTTCTATCTTTCTGCTTTAATTCCCCTCGATGCCACACCGGTTTTCAGCAACTCAATCAGCATACCATCTCACTTCTTTGCCGCAACCCGTTTCTTGGTTTTACGGACAATAGTCCGTTCTTCTTCAGGTATAGACGGCGGAACCGGTTCGCCTGTTATCTCCTTCACCGCACCACACTTGGGAGGACAGGCTTCGTAGCAGGTTCCGCATTTAATACAGATGTCCTGGTCAATCACATGGATCTCCTTTTTGCTCCCGAAATGGCCTCCACCGGGCACTTCCTATAGCAAATCATGCACGCCTGGCACTTGTCCGGATCAATGTAGTAGGAAACCACATCACTCAACAATTCTTCGATCTCGTCAAGACTGAACAGTCCCTGATATTCGTTTTCGTTTTCAAGACGAGACGCCAGCTTTTCCCGTTTGGCTAATTTAATGTAGGGGATCAGCTTTCGAACTTCTTCCAGGTTGGCCTGTATTTCCCCTTTATCTTTGCCGTCATTCTGGCCAAGGGGCCCCATTTCTTTTACCTGCTGGGTAAATTCATCCACGACGTCCGTAAACAGCATGCCTTCGCCGGACAACATAAAGTCGATCCGCAATCGTTCCGGGTTCACTCCGATGTGCGCCATGATTCTTTTACTCAGCAGCACCATATTGAGGGCATCGTAATTGCCATGGGTGATGTAGTTGCACTCGTTGAGACGGCACCCGCCGACAAACACGCCATCCATTCCGTTTGCAAAGGCCCGGAAAACAAACTCCAGATCGACTCGACCGGAACACATCACGCGGATCATCCTCATTTCCGTAGTATATTGCAGTCTGGAAACTCCAGCCATGTCAGCCGCACCGTACGCTCACCAATGGCATACGAAACCCAGAATTTTGGGCTTGAATTGAAAGCCGCTACTCATGCGTGATTTGCTCCTTTGTCGACAATTCCAACATTAAAAGTCGTTCCCCTTGGTCCTGCAGGGGTCGGGCGGTGTTTAAATAAGGAATGCTTCCAATCTTACCCCCTCTCCTAACCTCTCCCACCGGGGGAGAGGGACTGGAGGGCCCCCCCTCACCTTGCCTCTCCCACCAGGGGAGAGGAATCGAGGATTCATTCGTGGAACGGTACAGAAAGCTAAAGTTTGACTCTTAAACACCTATGTATCCTCAGCCGCTGCATCGATCTGGCTCAGGATATCGTCGTCGGTAAAATGCTTCAGATAAATTGCCCCCGTCGGGCATTTCGCGTTGCATAGACCGTCACCATTACACAGCACAGGGTTCACCACCGCTTTTTTCCCATCCCGTGTCTTCCGAAACTCTATGGCATCGTAGGTGCAGGCGGTGATACACGAACCGCACCCCATGCATTTGGACTCCACCACGTCGCAAACAGAACCTGAGACGGTCACCGTATCATGGGAGAGAAGGGTCAGCACCCTCCCTGCCGCACCATGGGCCTGGTTGATGGCTTCGGGGATGTGCTTGGGGTAGTGGGCGGTTCCGCATAGAAAAACGCCGTCTGCGGCAAAATCAACGGGCCGCAGCTTGACGTGGGCTTCTTTGAAAAAATCATCCGGTCCCAGGGAGATCTTGAATAATCGGGACAGGTCTCTGTTTCCGGCAGCCGGAACCACAGCGGCCGACAACACTAGATAATCGGCATCTATGGCCAGCTTCCGTCCGAGAATATAATCCGGCAGGGAGACCCTGAGCACCGGACGGCCTTCGGCATTTGCGGCTTCCACGTGAGGTTTGTCATCCGGCTCATAACGGATAAATTTGACATCGTTATCCGATGCTTTCCGGTAAAAATCCTCGCTGAACCCATAGGTCCTCATATCCCGAAATAGAATATAGATATCCATTTCCGGGTTGATTTCTTTTAGCTTCAGCGCATTCTTTATGGCATGGCTGCAACATACCCGGGCGCAGTAATCCCGATCTTCCTGCCGGCAGCCGACGCATTGAATCATCACCAGATTTTGGGCATTGATCAGTTGTTCCTCTTCATTGGCGATCTTCTCCCCTAACTCCAACTGGGTCAATACCCGGTCATTTTCACCATAAAGGTATTCTGTGGGTTTGTATTCATCTGCACCGGACGCGATCACCGTTGCGCCGTGTTTGATCTCTGCGGCCCCTCTTTCCGATTGGACCCTGGTCACGAAATTCCCGATGTAACCGGTGGCCTCGGTGATGACGGCATCCGTGTAAACATGAACCAGGGGGTGCTGATACACGTTGCGAATAAGCTCTTGCAGGTAAGCTTGCACATCCATTCCATCCAGGGTGGTTTGAATGCGTCGCGCGACGCCGCCCGGCTCGGTATCTTTTTCCAGCAGGGACACTTCATGCCCCTGATTGGCGATGGAAAGCGCGCAGGTCATTCCAGCGATACCGCCGCCCACCACCAGGGCTGTCTTATTTACCGGCAGGTCAATCTCCTGCAATGGTTCCAGATAACACGCCCGGGCCACCGACATTCGGGTGATATCCTTTGCCTTCTCGGTGGCATCCTCCATTTCCTTGGAGTGGACCCAGGAGCAATGCTCCCGGATATTGGCCATCTCAAAGAAATATTGATTGAGTCCCGCCTCCCTAAGGGTGTCCCGAAATAGCGGTTCAAGGGTTCGGGGGGAGCAGGCCGCGACAACCACACGATTGAGTCCCTCTTCCTTGATCACGTCAGTGATCTCCCTGGCGCAATTGGTGGCACAGGAGAACAGCTGCTCCTGGGCATAGACCACGTTGGGCAGGTTCTTGGCATATTCCACCGTGTCCGGAACATCGACCACTCTTCCGATGTTCGCCCCGCAATGGCACACAAAGACGCCGACCCTGGGCTCTTCTTGGGAAGCATCCCGTTCTTCCGGGTAGACCCGTTCCTCGGTCAGCTTTCCGCGGCGGTAGTCGAGGAGTTCACCGCATTGGGATCCAGCGCCGCTAGCGGTAAACACCGATTCGGGGATATCCAAAGGCCCTTGGAAGGCGCCGCTGACAAAAATGCCGGGGCGCGTGGTTTCGATGGGATTTGCCGGATTCGTCTTGCAGAAGCCGTGGCCATTGAGTTCAATGCCGTACATTTCCGCCAATTTTTCCGCACCGTCAGGAGGATTCAATCCAACGGATAATACAACGAGCTCGAACTCCTCTTCTTTTACCCCGTCTTCCGCAATATCGTATCTGATGGTGATATTCTTAGTCTCCGGAATCTCTCTGCCGATGGATACGTAACTGCGGATAAACCGAACCCCAGGAAGACTTTCGGCCCTGTGGTAAAACCGCTCGAAATCCTTTCCAAAGGATCGGATGTCGTTATGAAATACGGTCGCCTCGATGTCGGCGTCATGATCTTTGGCCAGAATCACCAGTTTTTGTGTATAGGCGCAGCACACCCCGGAACAGTAGCTGTTGCCTCCCGGCACAACCTGTCTGGAACCCACGCACTGAATCCAGGCGATTTTTTTCGGATGCTGCTTATCCGATGGACGCAAGACGTCCCCTTCGTGGGGTCCAGTGGCACACAATAGCCGCTCAAAGTCCATGCTGGTGACGACATTCTCCATGGTGCCGTAGCCATAGTCGCCCCTCAGCTTGGGGTCAAAGATCCCGTATCCCGGAGACAACACGATCGCCCCGACATTGACATCCATCTTCTCCGGCTCCTGGTGAAGATCGATGGCGTCGTGCTGACAGACCCCTTCGCAGATACGGCATTTTTTCTCCTTCAGGTAGAGGCAGCTTTCATCGATATAGGTGACCAGGGGGACCGCCTGGGAGAAGTAAATGTGGACGGCTTTGTTTGACGATAGATTCTGGTTGTAAGGATCCGGTACCTCCACCGGGCAGTACTCGACACAGGTCGTACAACCGGTGCACTTGTCTTCGATGATGTATCTGGGCTTTGTTGTCAGGGCGACATTGAAGTCACCTGCTTCACCTTCTACACCGACAACTTCGGTATACGTCAGGACCTCTATGTTGGGGTGCCGGCCGACCTCGACCAGTTTGGGTGCAAGAATTCACATGGAGCAGTCATTCGTGGGATAGGTCTTGTCCAACTGGGCCATGTGGCCGCCAATGGCAGGTGACCTCTCGACGAGATACACCTTGTACCCGGAGTCAGCAAGATCCAGAGCGCTTTGAATACCGCTGATCCCTCCGCCGACGACCATCACATCGCCGAACTTGCTTTCCGCGAGGCCTTTACAAAGCTGTTCGAGTTCTTCTTTTTCCACTGGGTTATGTCCTCATTTTTATATTGCTTCCTTACTGTGATTTGGTGCACTGAATTTAGCCATTCTGATGCAGTCTAATTTTTTGAGCTGGTGCGCATTGAGTATGGGATTGGCTCACCATACCCCCTCCCTTTGATTCCCTCCCACCAGGGGAGGGAAAATGGCCTTCCTCTGGAAGTAGAGGTGCAGAGGGGGAGAATGAGATGTCAATGTACCAATCAACGGAATAATTAGCCGCACTGTATAATTTTGAAGTTAACAGCATTTTTATGAAATGACGTTTTGAATGATCTCCGTAATATCCTTAATCTCGATGGTGTTATCGCCTTCCAAGCCCAATCGGCTTTCTTCATAATTGCTGATGCAATACGGACAGGAGGTCACCAGCGTATCCGCCCCGGTGTCGACCGCCTGATTTACTCGAATATCTGAAAATCGTTCTTCTTTTTGGGTCTCCATCCATATTCTGCCGCCGCCCCCGCCGCAACAGAGGCTGTCTTTCAAAGCGTCCGGCATTTCTATCAATTCCAAATCCGGGACCTTGCGTAAAACCTCCCTGGGTTCATCATAGATGCTGTGGTGCCGTCCCAGATAACATGGATCATGATAGGTTACCTTTTTTCCATACCCTTCAGTGATCTCAAGTTTTCCTTCCTGAACCAGTTCGAATATAAATTGGGAGATGTGGACCACCTCAAAATGGACCATAAACTCAGGGTACTCGTTTTTGAAGGTATGATAGCAATGGGGGGAGGAAACCAGAATTTTCTTCACCCCGTGGTCGACAAATGTTTTGATGTTCTCCTTGGCCAGACGTTTAAACAACTCCTCATCGCCGGTCTTACGGATGCTTTCGCCGCAACAGTTCTCCTTGGAACCCAGGATTCCAAAATTTACCCCCGCCTGATTGAGGATACGGACCGTGGCCCGGGCGACCTTTTTTAACCGAGGGTCGTAGCTAAGGTAGCAACAGGGGAAGAACAAAACATCCATCTCTTCGGTGAATGTTTTTATTGACAAGCCTTCGGCCCAATTCGCCCTGTTCTTTCGCTCCTCGTTTAGGGGGTTGCCTTCACCCACAAGGCTGGCACTGATGGAACGTACCGGATTGACAGAAGTCGGAAACACTCCGTATTCCGTGGCGATTCGACGCAGGGACACTCCGGATTCGATGATCTTTACGCCCCTGGGGCACTGCGGGGGGCAGTTTCCGCAGGTCGTACACCGCCACATCTCATCACTTTCGATATCCGTCATACCGAAAGTGGCTTCCCGGATTATTTTGCGCATGCTGAACGCCCTGACCCTGTTCCACGGGCAGACCGTATCGCATAAGCCGCATTGATAGCATAGCTTGAACGCCTCTCCTCCATTTGCTTTAATGAGGTCGACGATTTCCTTGTAGTCCGCTACATTCTCCACTGCCGTTTGTTTCCTCTTCTACATTTTTTTAGACAGGGATATCCGCGACAGGGCATCCATGACCTTTTTCACGCCATGTTTTTTGGCTAATGCTTCCAACCCGATTTCAAGTTCCTCCCGGCTTTCATCTTCCTCGCCCTCCTCTTCCCTTTCTTCGTAGATCAGCGCATCATGGGGACACACCTGAACGCACATGGGTGCCTCAAGGGGCGGATCATGTTCGCACATATCGCATTTTAAGGGGAGGCCGGAATCGGGTTCCTTAAAAAGCTCCCTGGCCGGGCAGGAAACCCCGCAAAAGCTGCACTCCCTGTACTGCTTCCCGTTAATCGTATAGGTATGTCTGCCGGTGCATTCGGCCGGTGTGTAGTCACCGGCGCGTATGGGGACATACACATCGTTCAGGTCGTCGACCACCACGCGAATCCGTGATCTGGCCGGATTTGTGCTGCTATAGCGCGGTTTGGCGTGAAATGAAGAGCAGGCCAACTCACAGGCCCGGCAGCCGATGCATTTATCCAGATCCACGTGGATCTCTTTGACTATTCGCTTTTCAGTCCCGTCCGTCACAACAATGTCTCCCTCTTGTTTCTCGTACCTAATTCGTCGAGAAATCTTCAGATAAAGCGCTCAAACATATAAATATGATCATCGGCGTTTAAGCACGAATCTCGAAATACGAAATTCGAAACAATATCGAATGACAAAAAATCAAAAAGACAGCAAATTCTTTGATACATCGAGTACATTGTGGGCTGCTTTTCTGTCATTGGAGATTTCGAATTTCGGATTCTTGCCCGCCTCAGGCGGGTGAATTTCGGATTTCGATATTCGTGCTTCGGATTTGCGTGCCCGATTCTTCGCACTTGCTTGGTCCTTACTCGATCCTTAACCCTCATTGAATAGAGTCATTGCTGTCTGGAAGGATTCCTCTTTCCAGAAAGTCGTCGCTCACATATTCCAGTTTCAGACTATCCAATGTCTCCTTGGTGGGAATTCCGTCATTGGTCCAGCCTTTGAATTCGTAATACGCGTCAAGCAATTTGGTCTCCATCTCCGGATCCCTGATCTGCCAGTGGTCCTCGGGAGGTTTTTCATCCTTTCGTCGTAAGCCCCGCCGGATGTTCAAGGCCCGGATCAGGTTTCGATTCCGTCGACCGATTTCCCAGAGGGTATCCGGATCCAGATCGATGCCTGCAGCATTGGAGATGAATTCGGGTAAATTGTGAATGTGATACGGCGGTCTCCCTCCAAATTGCCCTCTGAATGACGACAGAAAGGCACAGGTCCCGATAGCATCATCGATGTAATGCATGGTCTCGTTCCAATCACAAATGTGAACAGATTCCTCGATGGACGGATGGGTGCGCGGCTCCCATTCCAGGAACCATTTTTTAAACCGCTCCGGTGCCGCATCCCAATTCTTCACGAACTCTTCCCTTTCTTTTCGATCCGCGATGGCGGCCTGGGGGTAAGAGCCTTCAATCTGGGTGATGGTCATTTTCTCGCCCGTGGCATACATCAGGAAATAGGGATAATTGATCATTTTCAGCTTCAGGGGCAGCTGTTCGAATTTCTTCATGCTGTTATGATCATATGCTTCGGCACCCTTTCCAATCTGGCGGGCGGCCCAATACGTCCCATTGGCCAGGGCATCGCCGACCCCTTCCCGTCGTACAAGCTTCTCCACCAGATAGAAGAACCGCTCTCCGGAATCGGTCGGAAATCCGGGCAGGTCTTCATCGGTCAATATGCCGGCTTCATATAATTCAATGGCAAAGGCGAGGACTTGCGGCGTGGAGTAGCCATCCAGTCCGTGCTCCTGGGTCACACCCAGGATGTCATAATTGAAATCCAGCTCCTTGTAGGCTGGCATGCAGTATGTCAATTTGCTGTAGCATTTCTGGAAATAAGTTTGCCGCCCCGGATACTTAATTGCCTGGTGGCAATCCTTGGGGCAGTTATAACAGCCCGTCCATCGAAGCCTCACATCGTTGGAGATGGCCGTCCACCTCTCTTCACGCTCCTTGTTCCAATAGCCTTTATGCCGCTCCCGGGCATTGCCCCAGGCAAAATTATTGACGTGCCATTCTTCATCGTCCTCGTGCAAAAAGACATCCCCGCAATTCGGGTTGTCATAAATCGACTGATACATGGGATTGCAGATATCAAACAGTTCTTCCGGCCGGGCGACATGGATATCCTTTGTTCCGCGGACCGCTATCGCCTTTAACCGTTTGTCTCCCATGATCACACCGACCCCTCGAGAGGCGCTGGAGTTGGCGTGTTCAATGGTTGCCATATAGACCCTGTTCTCTCCGGCCATTCCGATGGCCGCCACTTGGGCCTCAGGTTCTTTCAATTCCTCTTTGATCAGGACACCCGCCTCCAGAGCGCCCGTTCCACGGAGATGCTCGGCATCACGGATTTCCACCTTGTCATTGTGGATCCACAAATAAACCAGATCAGCGGCCTTGCCGCGGATGACGATTTTATCGTAACCCGCATGCTTCAACTCCGGGCCAAAAAATCCGCCAAACAAGGAATGGGAATACAGGTTGGTCTGGGGAGAAAAGGTATCCACGGTGGTGCGATTGGCACCCGGAACAGGAGTGGCAAGCAGGAGGCCGGCGCTGAAGATGAGTAAATTATCTGGGGAAAAGGGCTCCACTTCCGGGGGCACCCTGTCCCAAAGGAGCTTTCCGGAGGTGCCCTGCCCACCCAGATAGAGCTCGGTCAAACCCGGATCGGTTTCCACCCGTTCAATACTTCCTCGGGATAGATCGATTTCTAAATTAAAACCTGTCTCAGCGTACCTCATTTTTTCCCCTTATAGGTAATCTGAATCCGTGACGCATGTTCCGATCGTGGTAGTCTTGGACTGTTTGGAAAACGGAATAATCAGGGACCGTGCGGGTCCGATCCCCAGGCGTTTCTGGCGAACACCAATTGGCTTAATCCAACCGCTCCTGTTCGGGTTGAAGTGGTTGGCACAGATCACGCTGATTTCCTCTCGGACGGGTTCCACCGGCGTTCCAGCTTTGCACCGACCGAAATCCCGGCGACGAGCGGCGGCAACCCGTAATTAATTGTATTTGCTCGTAATATTATTGAGAATCTGTGCCTGCCCGCAGATCGGAAAACACGTCTGTAGCTATAAATTAACTACAATTTAGCTATTACGCGTTTTTAGGCGGATTACCGGGAATTGTCAACCCTAAACTCGTCGCAACACCCTTCGAATGTCTAGTGTCCGAAAGGAATGGATGATCGCGGCCGCCCCTTCAGTTTATAGGAAAAAAAAGCGACCCCGTTCTCCCTAGGCTCAGGCTACTGAGAATTGAATTCGACCGAGATTTGAAAAGGAGACGTCCACGGCGTCGCCTGCTGAGACAAAGAAGTATTTCGTCAGAGATCCGGTGAGGATGAGATCACCCTCCCTGAGGTGGTGATCGAAAATCGCCAGCTTGTTCACCAGCCAGGTCACCACATTCAACGGATCTCCCAGGGCCTCATAACCATAGGCTTCGGCAAGGACATTTCCGTTTTTCTGAAGCGTCACCCTCTCCTTCTGAAGATCCAGTTCGGCCACCGGAACCCGCGTAGGCCCCAGTATCAATCCCGCGTGCAGCGCGTTGTCGGCAACGATTTCGGCGATGGTCGCCTTCCATCCTTTAATTCGGCAATCCACCAGCTCGACAGCTCCCATGATCCCGGATGTTGCGGACAGGACATCCGAAGGGGTGACCCCCGGGCCACTGAGGCTGTCACCCATCACAAAGGCGATCTCGCCTTCAACCGCCACACGGCAAAACGCCGAACCGATAACCGGATTCTTGGCACGGTGAACCGAAGAAGAGGTCATACAGCCATAAACCGGCTCATGGATGTTTAGCTGTTCCATGACCGCCTGGCTTGTGGCGCCGACCTTCCACCCGATAATCCGCTCACCGGCCGTGAGGCGTTCGGCGATCAACATCTCCTGAACCGCGTAGGCCTCCTCGATGGTCAAGGGGCCGAACGTCGATTCCAGAGAGTCGGCAGGTTGGCCTGTTTCCCGGGCTTTCCGCAGACGATCTATCCACTGTTGTTGAGTCATCTCATTTCCCTTCCGATGGAATCCGGTTTCATCGATCGGGTTATCCCACAAACCGATGTCCTGAGGCAACATCCCCGATTTCGGCACTGAGCGCTATATTCCCGGACGGCTCAAACCTCGACGCCGTGAGCGTTTTCCCTAAAGTCGGCGGGACCATTCGATTTCAATCTGCCTTTTCCGGGGGGACAGTGTGGAGCATCCGGCACTGGATGCGGCTCTCAATGGTTTTCAGGACTATCTCAATGAGCAGGGAGTGTCTGTAGATTCCCGGGTGCACAACGCACAGAGGCCGCGGACAATCCGCGGCCTCTGTTTGTGAGAGGAGAGTGGAGGTAGCAGGTACAGGGAAATCCGTGAGTGCTAACTCAGCTGGGCACTGCACCACACGGAGGGTGCATAGCCATGTTCGGATTATGTTTTCGGTTTCGTATAATCGACCCAAATCGCTCCGATACCACTGTTGTTCAGGCGTTTCTGTTCGTCCTGGAGCATCTTTTCAATATCTTCTTCCAGCCGTTGTAATTTTTCCTTTCTCCCGATCAATCGACGCTCGCCGGTACCATGTGCCAGTCGGTGGGTACCCTGATGCCCCCTGCGGATGTCCTTGATGTCCTTCACGGCGACATCAAATCGATCGTCAAATGTCATACAGACAACGGTGTCGCCGACCTTCTGAATTTTCTTGGCTTTGAGCACCTCACCGTTGTGAAGATAGACCGTTGCAGGGCCCCATTTTTGTTGTACCGGTTCAGGCAATTCGAGGAACTTGTGACTCTCTTTCGGGCCTTTCAGAATGGCGAGCACGTTCTCTGAGTTCAGGGAGGTGTTCGATTCCTGTCCAATGCAATCGATGCCGCTGACATTGTCGCGTTGCTGCAGGATCAATTTACAGAACAGGTCCCGACCGTTTTCCAGATATACCGTGGCATCTTTGTACTTTTGTGTATATTTGGTCAGGATGTATTTGACCTGTTGTTTCTCGACACCCATGACCGCACCGAACTTCTCATACTTTATCAGGTCGCCGGCTTTCCAGGACACCCTCGCCTTGATCACCCGTCCATCTTTTAGATGAATCTCATCCGAGAGGGCCGGGATCGCCAGCAAAGCCAGACAGCAGGACAACATTAATACAGTTGCGATTCTCATGGCGTGGCCTTCCTTTATCCGTAGCAGATTACGACATAGCGGCATCGGTTACACATCCAGTATCCATTTCATTTCCAATGCTTCTGATATTTTATACAGGCGGCTCCGAAAACGTTTTTCCTGATCAAGACAAACGGCCGGATCCATCGTGGGTGCTTGTGTCTGTTTGAGAATTTCTTCAGTCAGCTGTCGTAAGCTGGCCAGCTGTTTTTTTATTTGAGGATCATTGGCGGAATGCGATTGGATGACGGCGAGGCTGTTATCTGCATTCTCAAGGGCCGATTGGGACGTTATCTGGGCCAGGCCGGTATCGATTTTCCGTTTGACGATAGCCAGTCCATCGGAAGGCGGCAAATGGTTTTTCTCCGCCAATTCCATGCCCTGATCGTAGAGGGTCAGTGCCTGAAGATTTGCTGATGCTTGCTTGTACAGTTTTTTATAAATCGTATTTGCCAGAAAGAGACCGTCGGCCTTATTTTTTTCCGATTCACTGGTCTTCTGGACCCGGTCCCGAATCGGTTTCACCTCGTCCATGGGGACTCCAAACGTGATGCCTTCCTGGGCAGATGCCTTTAGCGTGACGATAGCCACCACCTGTCCCCTAAAATTGATGGCGGGTCCTCCTGAATTTCCCGGATTCACCGCTGCGCTAATCTGTAGAAATCGCTTTCCATCAATAACGCGCTCACTGTTTAGACTGCCCCGGGTTACCGAATTCGGCAACACGGTGTTCGACACTCCTGGACTACCGATGATGATAAGATCCTCTCCACGTTTCAACCCGCGGGTTGCCGAAAGGGACAGGGGCCTTTCGGCACCCTCAATTTCCAGCATGGCGAGATCGCGATATTCGTCAAAATAGACCACCCGTTTCACATATCGGACCTGCTCTGAAACAGCAGGAAAGTAAATTTCGATGTCATCCGGCGAAACTTCCGAAACAACATGGAAATTGGTCACCAGAATTTATCGGCAATGAGAAACCCGGAGCCATTTCCTTCCGAATGTTTGATCAGCGCAATGGAACCTTCGGTTTTGGCCACAATTTCATCCGTTGTCATGCTTTTGAAATAATGCATGTAGACAAAAACGGCGCCAACGACGAGCCCAACCAGTGAAAGAGCGGCGCAGGCCACGAGTAGGTTCTTGTTCCCCTTTTTCGAACGGGACGGCTTCCGTTTAATCGATTTCCGGGCGCCGCCCCCCGAAGGGCGATCCTCTTTTGCCGGGGTATCGCCGCGATACTTGGCAAAGATGATGCCGCAGTGCAGACACTTCTCGGATACGGACTGTTCCTGTTGACAGTTGGGGCAGGTGATCGTTTCAGAGCCAACGCCCTCCATGGATAAGGGGCCGTCGAGAGCTCGATCATCGGATTGGCTCTCTTCGGCTTCCCGACGGTCGGATACCATTGCCAACGGTTCGGCATGATCGGGTTCACTGGTTTCGAGGGACTCGGAAGCGGCCTCCGGACCGTGCTTCTCCTCTGCACCGACGTCTTCTGAATCCTTCCATTCAAGATCGGCCCTATAAATGTGGCCACACTCACAGGTACATGTGATCGTCGGCGACACGGAGGAAAGCAGGTGCCCGGTGACGTTCTCGTTCTTTTTCTGGCCGCACTCCGGGCATCGCAACTCCGCCATGTGTGTTGAATCGTAAAACACCTTTTCGGTCATGAGAATCTCCCTGCAGTTTTCGAACGGGATTCAGACAAGGGTGTATGGGTTCCCCTCCGTAGCCGTTGCTCACTGAAGGACAGCAAAAAGCATGCCGTCTTTAATGCCATACCCGGGCAATTGTTTTTTTTATTGATTACAGAATGTTGTATTTCGATGCCAAGCATTGGAAGGATTCCGGGTTGGCGCACTCCGACAAAAATGTCTAATTTTCGAGTTCACACCATGGCCTTTTCAGAAGGATACGCATACGGATATGGGAGAGGCAGGCAGAAAGCACCTGCGGAAGCCCCCACCCGGGTTACGAATCACCTTCTTGGCGCTGTGGAACGCCTGCTTCTTGTACATTACAGGATAATGATTATCTCAATAACTTAGGAACAAAAACGCCCGCGCAGGTTCCCAAGCCGGCGGGCGTTCAACATCGCACCAGAAAACAGGGGGGAACCATGTCCAGTATATCCAAGAGCAATGAAAGCCAGTGTCTTGAGGCATGTGAGCGGGCCGTGAAGGAATGTACGAGCAGTGGGGAGCATGAGTCGGTATGCCGCATGAAAAGTGTGTCGTGCCGCTGCAGTTGCTCCCTTGACGGATAACGGCAGCTTTTTGATGCTCCTCGAGCATCTCACACACCCTTTTTGACATCCAGATGTAGCGGGGCCGGCAGGATGACACATGCTGTCGGCCCTCAAAATGCGACAAAAACGACATGCAAACTGCGGTAGCGGAAACGCTTCCGAGGAGGATGGCTTATGCAGCAAACAGATAAATTCAATGGGTCCGACGACGCCATGGGATGCCGTTGGGATCCAGACGATCCCAGCCTTTGCTTTGAGGCGGATGCATGCGGGTGTTTTATGGATCCGTGCACCCACTTCGGGTTGGATCCGGAAGAGTGCATTCAGGATCCGTGCGAAGGTTGCTGCACCGTGTTCGAGCAGTGCTGATCGGGGCACGGGAACATGATCATTTTTTTCTCAATATACTTTCTGATGGCCGTTGCTTTCGGTACGTATATCGCCTGGAGCTTGCTGGCCAAGACCCGGATCCAAAAAAAGGGCAAGGTTCTTTGTGCAGCGGCTGTCGTAGGTATCATGTTTTTGATGCCGATAACGATCCTCCTAAGGAAGGCCGGGCATGAGTCCGCTTTGATCGAATCGGTGGTCTGGATTGGCTACGTGGGGATGGGATTTTTGAGCTTTATCTTCTGTCTTGCGATCATTCGGGATATCGGACGACTCCTTGCCGTTATCCACAGATTTCTGAAACGGCGCATCCAGAAATACCGACAACTTGAGCCGGTCGAGGCCTTGCCGGCCGATCCATCCCGCCGGTGGTTTATCGGATATGGTGTTACAACCGGGATCACCGCTGCGGCCACCGTTCTGACCGGTGTGGGCGTTGCCGAAGCCCGCAGCGTGCCGGATGTCAAGGAGGTTCAGGTACCCTTCAAAAATCTCCCAGACGACCTGCATGGGTTTCAAATTGTCCAGATCACCGATATTCATGTGAGTCCAACCATTCACCGACCGTTTGTCGAAGGTGTGGTCGACACCGTCAACCAGCTTCAACCGGATATTGTCGCACATACCGGAGATTTGGTGGACGGATCCGTCCAGCGTCTAGCATATCATGTCGAACCCCTCAACAGATTGCGCGCGACGTACGGAACGTTCTTTGTCACAGGAAACCACGAGTACTATTCAGGAGCCGATCAGTGGATTCAAAAAGTCCGGGCGCTGGGTCATGACGTGTTGCTCAATGAACATCGCCTCATTCGCCATGGGAAGGGACGGCTCCTGGTGGCCGGGGTCACAGACTATCGGGCCGGCAATTTTGATCCGGGCCAGGCATCCAGTCCGAAACGCGCTCTAAAGGATGCCGAGCCCGCCCATGTCAAGCCGCTTCTCGCCCACCAACCGAAAAGTGTGTTTGAGGCTGCCGAAGCCGGATTCGATCTTCAAATCTCCGGTCATACCCATGGCGGTCAGTTCTGGCCCTGGCCCCTCCTCGTCGGTCTGGTTCAGCCCTTTGTCGCCGGCCTTCATCGCTATCACGCCACCCAAATTTACGTCAGCCGTGGTACCGGTTATTGGGGCCCACCGATACGGTTCGGCGCCCCTTCCGAAATCACGCTCATCCGACTTGTTAGCGCCTGAGCGCATCCGCGATCGCCAGATCCCCCCCTTTGGACTTGACCGTTTGACGGTTTTCCTGTATTTTCCAATGGATACCATCCGGTTTACCCCAATTCAGAGACCGGTTTTCGCACGATCCGAACACGGAGACGAAAGTGGCGGGCGATTCCATAGATCCTGACAACAGCGGCGCACCCGGGGATGAAACGAGCCAGCAATGCGGCGCCGTGACACAAAATGGCATCCGCTGTCAAAACCGGGCCCTCGCCAACGGCTATTGCTTGATGCATGGCGGGGTAGACCAAGAACCGGAGTCGTTACCCGACCTCAACCAAACCACCGACATGGCACCGGAGAGTTCCCTCCCGGATGTCTTAGAGGAATTACCCCCCCCCTTCCGGATATGGCCGGCCCGCCGGAGCAGGAAGATTTCGAATCGGACATCGAGCCGGTATTCTCCCTTCAATCCGAAGACCAAGGCACAAAGCCTTCCGCCCCGGAAAACGGAATCGAGAGTATCGAAGAAGAAACACCGATCATTCTCGATCCGTCAGACTTCGAGTTTGAAACGGATCCCGATAACGCCATAAAAGAAGCCGATATTCCTTACGAATCCATCATCGACGACATCCCGACAGTTCCCGACGCAGAAAACCATATCGAGAAGCGGGATGAAGATGACGATCTGATTGAGCTGGATCTCACAGGACTTGATCTGAAAATCGGGGAACCGGCCGTTGAGCCATCCTCCGAGATGAAAACCGATACGGAATCCGTCTCGGAAGACACATCGGAAGCAACAGAATCCGAGGAAGTGGATGCCCTCCCGGATGGAGACATTCAGATGCCGGAATCCATCCGCCTCGAACTGGAATCTAAAAAAGAAGAAATCCACTCCGAGCTGGATGACACATCCCAAACTCCGGAACACGGCCTGGAACAGGTCGAGATGGACGAAACGCTCGAGCTCGACCTGGACTTTGCCGACGAAAACCTGATCGTATCACCGAAGGATGCCATCCAGGATGCGTCCGGGATCGAGGTACCCGAGCCGGTCAGCGAGGCGGAATCTCCGATAGACGATCTCGGAATCGAGGCACCCGAACCGGCCGGTGAGATGGAAACTCCGATAGACGATCTCGGGATCGAGGCACCCGAACCGGTCGGTGAGATGGAAACTCCGATAGACGATCTCGGGATCGAGGCACCCGAACCGGTCAAAGAGGCGGGAACTCCGACAGACGATTTCGAGATCGAGAAGGTGGATCTCGAACCGGCGCCTTCCCAGGATATTCGCGAGTCCGACGTGCTCCTGCCGGGCATGGGGCCGGAGGGCGCAGAGCCGGATCGCGATGAAACTCTGGATATAGGGGTATTTGGAGGGGATAGCGAAAAAGTCATGGCGCCTCCCCAGTTCGATCTTTTCGAGGAGCTTCCCGGAGAGGACTGGATCGAAATTGAGGTCAATATCGAGGATGGCGGATACTCCACCAAAGATCTTGATGAGTTTGCTCCGGACCTTCTTCTGGATGAGGATTCTCCGAAGACACCCCAATCTGAAAGTACTGGGGCAACCCCCGACGACACCGGCCCGGAGGCCCTCGAAGGACCCATAGCCGGCGACGGGGATGGTTTTTCCCAAACAGAGGATGTGGCAGCAGAGAAACAAACCCGCACCGCTGCTCGCCGGATGGAACCAACATACCATGTTCCGGCTCCCGAACCGCCCAAAGGCCTTCTGTCCCGGCGGATCAGCCTGCCCCTGCCGCTTTTCGCCGTACTCCTGATTCTCATTGGCGGCACTACCTACGGAATGACCACTATGTTTCGGCCCGCCGCAGGCCCCGTGGATGCCGGTGACACGTCCATACGTCTGGTGGACATTGAAAGTCAATTCGTCCAGAACCAGCAAGTGGGCAATCTGTTGGTTATCACCGGTCGTGCCATAAACGATTACGACCATCCCCGGAGTTTTATTCGTGTTGCCGGAAAGGTATATACCAGCGACCGGTTCGTTCAATCGATTTCGGTGTTTTGTGGAAGCACACTGACAAAAGAAGAGCTCCAGAATCTCCCCACCGCTGATATTGTGACGCAGATGCTCCTCCGCGCCGGCCGGAATAAAAGCAATATGAACATCTCCACCGGCAATGCGGTACCATTGATGATCGTCTTTCCCATTACCTCCGACTTGATAGACCGTCTCGACTCCTATACGGTGGAGGTTGTAGAGTCCAAACCCTCCTGAAGCGAACATCGCGTGAAATCTTTTCGAACTAAGCATGGAAAAAACTGATCTCTGAGTGATCAGGGGAAGTTTTCGAGATGCCCCTTTGGGAGTCGTTCGGCGCAATCGCGTCTAAATAACTCTCAAAGATTTCACCTTCCAGGCCAAACGGAGACTCCCGTGGCCGGCGTTATTCGAGGCTCGCGGTAGGAGGACTACAGCTTCGCCTCGAAGTGCCTTGCCCACGAAAGCCTCCATTTGGCGCGATGTCCGCTTCCCATTGAACATCGCGTGAAATCTTTTCGAATGTCTGCGGTGAGGAAAAAAAAGGGGTTCCCGCGGATGGATGCCTGACACGCTGGAACCCCTGATGGGTGTTTTGGGAAGGGAGGGTGTTGCAGAGTCATGATCTTGTGGAACATCCGGGGATGCACCAAACCCCGGCATGACTCCTCGAGTATTATCGGACTCGGGTAAGCTCCTTGTCGATGGCTGCCTGAAACGCCGGAAGCGTCCGCCGATTGAGCTTTCTGCCGTTGACAAATATGGTTGGGGTTCCACTGACACCGGCCATCCGGGCATCCCGGATGTCTTTGTTTATCCGGGTATCGGTTTCCAAGCTCTTCATGTCCAGTAGGAACGCCTTTTCATCAAATCCGAAAGACTGTGCAATATCCCGGATTCTTTCGGGACTGAGTTTCCGATGGTTCTCAAACAGAATATCGTGGAACTCCCAGAACTTGTCCTGTTTACCGGCATCGATGGCCGCTGCAGAGGCCGTGCGAGCGTTGCGGTGGCTGCGAATGGGATAATGCTTGAACACAACCTTGACTTTCTCGGGGTTCTTCTCGAGCACCTGCTCGAGCACCGGCACAAGGCCGGCGCAGTACGGTCACTCAAAATCACTGAAAACGGCCACAGTGACAGGGGCATCGGCCGGACCTTTAAACGGAGATCCGCTCACATCGATATCGTGGACAAAATCGAAAAGAACCATCTGGACCGATTCGTCCTTCGCGTTGCTCAAAAACAGGATATCATCCTGGGGTCCGGGCTCGATGCGGTTTACGCCGCTGCCTACCTGAACCTTATCTTTCAGGTCCCCATCAAGAGTAAATACCCGTATGGTTCCTTTTTTGGTCAGCACGTACACCCATTTGCCGCCCCTTGAAACCGCAATGTCCACGGGGGGTTCTGTCAGCTGGTACCGCTTGAACGTTTTCAGTTCCACTTCGGCAAAGGCGGCGCTGAACCCCAGCACACACCATCCGATCACAATCATGCAGATGATTCGCCTGATTTTCATATGCTATGCCCTCTTTTTTAAGGAGATTCAGATTCTCATATCCGGCACCGAAATATGCATCACCGTATAGGTCAATAGGTTTATCGGAGTTGCCGACGGTTTCGGCGAGCAGAAACCCTGACGGTACGGAATCCGGAGAAGCATCACAATAATCCGCAGGACGTGTAGGGAATTCCCGGGAATTTCGACACCTTTTTAACTTCGGGTGTTCTGCAGATAGCATCCGTGGTTCCTCCTTAACGAACACATCTGCAACCGACAACGGCGGGACTCGAAAGGGTCCCGCCGATATAGTTTTGATCTCAAAGGGTTATACGGCAACCTCCCCATGGATGCCGCCCCTACACCCCTTGCTTGGAATGGTCACCTTAATTTTAAAGTGTCCGGATGTCAAACCCTAAAAACAAGTCTCAAGGCAACGATCAGGGAGTGGCGGCGATCCGGAAAAATGGATTTGAATTTGAATTTGGAAGGGGTTAAGGTACCTCATAGCGTGTCCGAAGAGGTGACCGATGATCAGGAAAATTATCTCCTGCGGCGAAAGCGGGGCTGGCCAGGCAGCCTTGGACGCCGCTATCAAACTGGAAATACCCCACGGCGGCTGGGGCTTCTCATCCGGCGACGGTGACACGGACCAATTGCCGGAGCAATATCACATCAGGGAAATTAAAGGCGACGAACGGGTTGAGGCGGTCCGGCAAAACCTCATCGATTCGGACGGAACATTGCTCATGTCCCATGGCGAATTGAGCCGTTTCAGCGATCAGGTCCGTGTCATTGCCATTGATTTCAATCACCCCTGGTTGCATGTGGACTTGAACGACACCAGCGCGTTTTCCGCCGCCCAGACTATCAACCAGTGGGTCATTCAACAAAACATCGAAATCCTTCACGTGGCCGGCGCCCGCATGGATCGGGATCCCAACATCTATCAGGCAACCCTGGACATCCTCGAGGCGTTTTTTTACCTTCATCTGATGGATACGGGTGCCTCTTCCGCCCAACTTCAAAATACGGATACCCCCGGTATCGGATCATTGCCGAATTCGGTGGAGCAGGCGGCCGCCATACTCATGTCGCGCATGACGCTGAAGGACAAAACAACAATTGCCAACATGACACCAGGCGAACTGGCCTCGCTGGATGCCTCCCTGGGAGAGTACATTCGGAACACCTTCGAATTATGGACCGGCAATCGCTCGTTGCTGGAATCCTGCCAACAGGCTGCTGACGGGCGCTACGGTGAAGCCGTGAGCCATGAGTTGGTCATCATCCGGAAGTTATGGGAAGAGCTGCGTACGACACACGTTCTCCGAATCGTGAAGTAACCGGAACGCGGCAGAAACGTCTGCGGTCATATATATCGCAGCCTAGGCGTTCATCCAGTGAAATACAGCGGTGATGACAAATCGCGCCAGTAACATGGCAACCAAGAGTGCCAATGCCCACACCGGCGTGTTCTTGATAAACCACTTCACATCCGAAATTTTAAACGGCCAATCCATTTCACATTCTATAGAAACCAACCGCTGAGACGCAGGGCTCGCAGAGCGGAAAGTTTTTATCAGAATCCCTGAGAGGGGGATTCTGACAAATGGAAACCAACGCATAGGATTGGATGTCACTCCCGTTTCTCGAGCCTGTTTCGCTTATCGCCCTCTTTATCCTGAGGCTCTCGAAGGGCAGCGATAAGCGAAATCAACAAGCGCTTTGCGCCCTTTGCGACTCTGCGGTGAATTTGTAATATTTATAAAAATACGGGACTATGTACCAATTTAAGGCCAAAATGACCGGATCTGTCAAAGTGGTGGTGTAGGGTCTTCTCCCAGAAAGGAGAAGATACCATGAATAT
>Ga0049114_1000013_pt1 | contig 57000 bp, 40 predicted proteins | sample WorMettanBELIZE2_FD_55211 | JGI IMG/M metagenome (GOLD analysis project Ga0049114, IMG submission 55211) | Marine gutless worms symbiont microbial communities from Max Planck institute for Marine Microbiology, Germany - Olavius tantulus BELIZE.2 | ecosystem: Host-associated > Annelida >... | reverse complement strand
TCTGCGCTTAGGTGTCGATAGGTTTTTGGCATAATATCGCGTCATATCGCGAAAGCCTTAAAACCTAAAAGTGTTGCACTTACTTATTGAACTGGGGTTTGGGATTTGGGATTTGAGGTTTCGAATTTCCAATGCCCGCAAGATATCTTTTCAAGCCCCTGCATCCGCAATTACCCTGGTTGCCGCAATTCTGTTAGTAGCTCCCCCGGCATTGGGAGATGATGTCGGCATCACCAAGGCCCGGCTGATTCAAACATCCGAAAAAAGCTATTTGGTCGAGGCCGATGTCAGCCAGGTGCTGATCTGGGCCGTCACGGCGCCCATCTTTCCGGACCGGTTTCAAGTCTCCGACTTGGAGTATATCAACCAATCCGGCTGGATCGTGGTGCGGGCGACCGCCACGACATCGGGCAAACCGCTGTCGGCCAAAGATGAACTGCTGCTGCCGTGGATGAGAAACGGTGCGGCCATCACGGTGCAATGGCTCGATGGATCGATTCAGCAGGGGTTGTTCCTGCGCTCCCTCGAAGGCATTCACATCCCGCTGAAGACGCTCATGCCCGCCACCCGATCCCTTGAAGAGGTTGTACGGGAACATTTCTTCATCGGCGTTAAGCACCTGCTCTTCAACGGAATCCACATCCTGCTTATTTTTGTCATGGTGCTGCTCGCCCCCTCCCGCAACGTTTTCAAGTACCTGCTTTTCTATACCTTCGGGCAGGCGGCATCCATGGTGCTTTTCGACTTGGGGTTACCCGGGTTTGATTTGCTGTTTACCGATCTTTTGGGCCTAATTCTGGCATTTCTGCTTGCCGTCGCGGCGGCACGTAAAGCGAACACTGCCCCGTATCTTCCCCTGCTTTTTCTCTTCGGTCTCTTGCATGGCCTTTCCTATGCCCACGAGACGGCCGCGCTGGCATTGACAGATGAGCAGAAACTGCCGGTGTTGTTTATGTTCAACCTGGCAGTGGATGTGGGGCACTTTATTTTCGCCGGTGTGTTTCTGTCTGTGTATCAACTCATCAAACATATTCCGTACGGGAAGCAGATCGGTGTTTATACCGCCGGTGCTTTTTCGGTCATGGCGTTTTCTCTGGTGCTCCAGGAACATGTTGTGACCGGCAATACCGACATGCTGCCATTCGATACAACTCAAATAGCAACCCAATACAGCTTGCCGGTATCCCAGGCCAAGCAGGGGGGCGGCCAACGCCCCAGGGGCGCGCGCCGGCTCACCAGCCCCATTATGACCTATCTTTCGGTTGAGCCCTACGAGGTTCGGCAGGAAGTCCTGATCCAGGCGCGGGCCGCGGTCCAATTCCTGGGTGTCGAAGACCAAGGCATGGGTAGTATCCCGATCAAATCTTTGGCGCCTGTAAAGGAAGGCATCCTTGAGATCTTTCAAAGAGCCAACCCCATCACGATCGACGGGCAAACCGTCTCGCCGGTCATGACCAGGGCCGATTTTGTCACCCTGGGTCCGGCCGGGGTGACCCTACGACCGGAGCCGGTTGTCGAAAACCTCGACCATGGGATCGTCGGTCTGACATTGGTGTATGAAACACCCGGTCTGGCGGACAGTATCAGCGTTGGTTGGCGAATGTTCTCCGATTCGGTTCAGAAGGTCGAAGCCACCACCACCGATCCATTCGGCGGCGCCACCATGATTCTTTCGCCGGATGACAACCAACTCCTATGGGAAAGCCGTTTGAGCGGGTACCAGGTGCCGGTGATCGAAACCATTACCGTTGAGAAGAAAAGGGTCCCCCTGGTTTCTATCTTGATTTTCCTCGGTATAGCCCCCCTGCTGGCGGTATCCGCAATCCGAAAAAAATGGATAGTGAGTCGAGCCATCCTGTTGGGTTCTGCAGCGCTTGGATTCGTGCTGTATCCCTTTGCCTCCTATCCCATGGACCTGCCCTGGGTATCCCAATGGGCGCCCTCCTCCCAGCGCACCTCCCAAGTTCTCGATGGACTGCTGTCCAATGTCTACCGTGCCTTTGATGTGCGCAACGAAAGTCGGGTCTACGACCGCCTGGCGGTCAGTGTCACGGGCGATAAACTGGCACAGATTTATCTCGAAAACAGAAAATCCCTGGAGTTTGAGAATCGCGGCGGGGCCAGGGCGAACGTAGACGAGGTCAATATCCTGGCCGTAAATGATGTAACGCGCTCGGAGAACAATGACTTTGTCGCCGATGCTCAGTGGTCGGTCAGCGGGTCAGTAAATCATTTCGGCCATTCCCACTACCGCCAGAACCAGTATCATGCCCTGGTGACCTTTGCTGCTGTGGATGGGTCGTGGAAAATCCGTGCGATCGAATTGATCGACGAAAAGCGGGTGCTCTAATTGACAAACATAAAAAATTGGGGACGTTGTTGACAAACTTGCACAACCTCAGTTTCTTAAACGAAATGATGCCACATAACGTATTGGATCAACCTTCGTAGAGGACAGCCAGGATGGTTGTCTTTCCTTCCTTGGAGGCGATTAAGTGCGGGGTGGTGGACAGGTAATAGACACTGTCTCCGGGTTCCAGTTCGAACGACTCGCTACCGATTTTGAGCAGGACCGTGCCGTTCAGAACATAAATGAACTCCTCGCCATCATGTATTGACATTTCGCCTTCGGGATTTTCTTCCAGTTGCACAAGCAGCGCTTCCATATGGCGTCCCTGTACTTCCGGAGCGAGCGCCTTGTAGCTGTAGAGCTGCTGAGAGCCTTTGCTGCCGGTGGATCGTGAGACGGTTTTCTGTTCCCCACGTCGCGTTATGGAATAGAGCCTGTCTCCGACGCCGGAAACAATACGGCCGAAGGCACTGTCCAGGGCTTTCGACAGTTTCATCACCGTCCCCAGTTGGGGCTGGACTCTGTTTCCTTCGATATCTGAGAGCAGATCTTTATCAAAACCGGTGAGTTTGGAGAGCTCTTCCAGCGAAATTCCCTTTTCCTCACGAATTCGACGCACCCTGACACCGACCTCTTCCACCCCGCTTGCCTGGGGCGGCTCGATTTTGCCGGTGAGGTCCTCGAAGAAATCGACTTTCACATATGGTTTCTTAGTTTTTTCTGCCATGTCCCCTCCTGATTTCCATGACGTATATCTTAACAAATGGTTTTTCCGATTCCGACAATCGGGCGAACGGCCCTACCGGGTTTCGCTCCTTCGGAGCTACGACCCGGCAAGCGGGATAACGGGCTAACTGGCAAACCCCCACTACAGACACTTCGCACCGATGTGCCGGGCGATGACGATGCGTTGCACTTCGGAGGTACCCTCGCCGATGTCGAGCAATTTCTGGTCCCGGTAGAAGCGTTCCACGTCGTATTCTTTCATCAACCCGTAGCCACCGTGGAGCTGAACCGCATGATTGGCGCAGCGATACATGAGCTCGCTGCAATACAGTTTGGCCATGGCCGCTTCTTTGGAAAAGGCCTTATGCTCATCCCTCAACCAGCACGCCCGGTAGAGCAGCATCCGGCCGGCATCGATCTCCATGGCCATGTCTGCCAGTTTGAAGGCGTTTGCCTGAAACGTCGCGATGGGACGGTTAAACTGCTCCCGCTCATTGGCGTATTTTATGGCCATATCAAAACAGCCCTGGGCCCCGCCGAGTCCCATGGCGCCAATCGAGAGGCGGCCCCCATCCAGGGTTTCCATCATTTGATAGAAGCCATGGCCGCGCTTTCCGAGAAGGTTCTCCTTGGGAACCCTGCAATCCTCGAAGTAGAGCTCGCTGGTGTTGGATGCCCGCCACATCATTTTGTCATGCATTTCTTTGGCAACAAATCCGGGAGTGCCGTTTTCCACCAGGATGCAGGATAGCTCCGGTCTGCCATCATCCCTTGTCCCGGTCTTGCAAAGGACAGTGGAACCGAGGCTGATGTCCGTGGAGGCATTGGTGATAAAAATCTTGCTACCATTAATGACCCACTCATTTCCGTCCAGCACGGCATTGGTTTTTGAATTGGATGCGTCCGATCCCGCATTGGGTTCAGTAAGGCCGAAAGCCCACAAGGCTTCGCCGGTGCAGAGCTTCGGCAGGTATTTCCGCTTCTGCTCCTCGTTTCCGAAATAATACAGGGGGCCGATACCCAGGGAATTTCCCGCAGCAACGGTGGCCGCATGGGAACCGTCTACCCGAGCGATTTCCTCGGTGGCGATAATGTAGGACAGGTAATCCATGGCCTGACCCCCATACTCCTCGGAAACAAAAATCCCGAAAAGTCCGAGTTCGGCCATCTTGGCCATGGTCTCGTAGGAGAAGGCTTCTTTCTGGTCGAGTTCCTGGGCCACCGGCCCAATTTCCTTTTCGGCAAAACCACGTACGGATTCACGCAGAATTTCATGATCCATGGATAAGCTGAAGTCCATTTGGCCTCCTTAGCGAATGTCGGCGGGTATGTCTGTACCGGCCCGATGGTGTCGAGAAATCCAAAGCGGGCGGATTGAACGTAGCTATATTACAGCCAAGGTTTGGCGGGTGTCAATGCCGAACCACAAGGGCTGGATGAAATCCTTTCCGTGTTTCAGCCATTATCCGAAATATTGCAGCTTGAGTTGCTCAAACCCATTAATTTTTCTATAATTGTATATATACAAGGTGTCGAGTGTCGGGTGTTGGGGCTTCGCCCTCCGGGCTACGACCCCACAAGCAGGGGTCAGGGGTCCGAGCTGTGTTTGATGCTGGATGCGGGATTGGTTAGAGCTGAAAGCTAAAAGCTGAAAGTTTAAAGAACAAAATAGAACGAAAACATAACGTCTCAAGCGGTTTGTAGCTAAGACCCGGGAATCGGCAAGCCGGGATCACCACAAACGGGCAGACGGGCTAACGGGCCAACGGGAGAACGGATATACCATGCCGACAGGTGCCTGTGGAATAAACTGCGATGTCTGCAAATTACGGCTTCAGGGCGTATGTTCGAGCTGCGACCATGGCTGCAGCGATCAGGCCAAACGGAAGCTTGAAGCGCAGGAACGGATCATAGGCGGCACGTGTTCGATTCTGTCATGTGCCGTTATGAATCAAATAGCATACTGTTCGCGAGACTGTTTCGAGTTTCCCTGCGAGAATTTTTCCGTGGCCCTCATCCCTTCAGTCAGAGCTATTTGGATATGCAGCTCCGGCGAATGCGGGCGTTGCCGCCGGCTCTGGACCATAATAATCTACCCATCGAGGTCCCGGCTGAATACTGGGACGATTTTCAGCACATCAACCTTCTTCAATTGTGCAATGTCACCCTGGCCATTCCACTAGACAACCAGAGTCTGGTGTTCCGTTTCCTCCGCGAAGATATCCGTGTCGACCGTTCTGAGCGTCTAATCCACCGGCACATCAATGGGGAGTGGATTCCCGCAGATGATCCGCTTCTGGAACTTGTGACACTGCTCTACTTCAACACGGTGAATGCCCTCTATCCGCTGGGCGGAGAGATTGTCGGGATCCATGATCTCAAGGAGGGTTACTATTTTACAGGACGTCACGACTTACCTATTGACGCCGTTGTGGAATGCTATGGCGGATCTCCGGATAGTTTCAGCCGGGCAGCCGAATATCTGAACGGTGAACCAATGGATATGGCCGATGCCGCCTACCGTTTGCTCCTCTTCCCAAGGGTGCCACTCTATTAACTGATCTGGACAGGAGATGCCGAGTTCGAGCCTCGGGTATCGGTGCTATTCGACCGCTCCATCGAAAACTGTTTTTCCGCATCCGGGATCTGGGCCCTGGTGAAACGGGTATCCATGGACCTGCTCCGTGGACCTGAGCCCCGGATGGTCAGTGATATCAGCGAGGGCACCGGAGAGATTCAAACCGTGTAACCTATTCCATTTATCTCTATCTGCTGTTGTGGATAATAGGCGTTGTGCTAAACGCTGATCTGCGGAACTCGTGAAAGGATTTGATGCCGAAGATGAAATGCATTGCTGTGAGTGATGATCTGGATGTCTGCGTGACCGTGAAGGTCAAGATGATCTATAAATCAGATCCCACCGGTGATCTTGCCGACGAACTGCTTCGAAAGGACACCAAACTCAAAGCCGACTATGTCGGCCAGTCTTTTGAAATGGATATTGCCGAGAGGATTAAGGGAAAATTAACGGAAAGCTGATCTGGCCTAAAAAACTATTCTGCCAGTAGTCGGTGTTTTCGGTGTCGGGGTCGGCATCGGGATCGGAATCGAAAAGGTGTTTGGCCGCACGTCGAAAGCGATTCCGATCCCGATGCTGTCGTGTGAGGCCCAACGCTTAGTACAAATCGACCCCGATATACGTCTCCGGGGTCAGGGCTTTCAGCTCTGCCTTAACATCGTCGGCAACATCCAGGGAATCGATAAAGTTCGCCATGGTTTTCTGGTCAATCTTGCTGTGGGTCCGGGTGAGCGCCTTTAATGCTTCGAACGGATCGGGATAGCCGGCACGTCGTAAAATCGTCTGAATCCCTTCGGCCACCACCGCCCAGTTTTCCTGAAGATCTTCCCGGATGCGATCCTTGTTTATGATCAGCTTGCCGAGACCTCTGAGCAACGATTTAACGCCGATCAGGGTGTGTCCGAAGGGCACCCCGATGTTCCGGGTGACGGTGGAGTCGGTCAGATCCCGTTGGAGTCTGGAAATTGGTAATTTTGCCGACAAATGCTCCAGGACGGCATTGGCAACGCCAAGGTTTCCTTCCGAATTTTCAAAGTCGATGGGGTTCACCTTATGGGGCATGGTGGACGAGCCGATCTCATCGGCTTTGATTTTCTGTTTAAAATAATCCATGGAGATATACGTCCAGATGTCCCGATTCAAATCGGTCATAATGGTGTTGATCCGTTTAAGTCCATCGCAAAAAGCCGCAAGATTGTCGTAGTGTTCGATCTGGGTCGTCACCTTGGAGCGTTTCAATCCGAGCGCATCATTAACAAGACGATCCGCAAACGCGGGCCAGTCGATATCCGGATAAGCTGCCTGCTGTGCGTTGAAATTTCCGGTGGCGCTTCCAAATTTAGCGGAGAACGGGACTTCCTCCAGAAGCTCTATCTGCTGTTCGAGCCGCTCCACGAATACATAGAATTCCTTTCCCAGTCGTGTCGGGGAAGCCGGTTGTCCGTGGGTCCTGGCCAGCATCGGAACCGCTTTCCAGTCTTCGGCCATTGTCCGCAGCGTGAGGACCAGATCATCCAGGGCCGGCTTTAGTGCGGCCGACCAGGCATCTTTCATGGACAATGGAAGGGCCGTGTTGTTGATATCCTGGGAGGTCAATCCAAAGTGGATAAATTCCTTGAATTTTTCCAGCCCGAGGACATCGAACCGTTCCTTGAGAAAGTATTCGACCGCCTTAACGTCATGGTTGGTCTTCTTCTCGATGGCTTTTACGCGGGCGGCATCGTCCATTGTAAAGTCCCGGTAGATGGACCGCAGATCCTCGTATCGGCCGTTGTCGAAACCTTCCAGCCCTGGAAGCGGTAGATCGCACAGGGCGATGAAATATTCGATTTCAACCCGGGCGCGATATTGGATCAAGGCGCCTTCGGAAAAATAGTCCGCGAGTTTTTCGGTGGCTCGACGATACCTCCCGTCCACCGGGGAGACGGCTGTCAATGGAGATAGCTGCATGATGTTCGATTCCTGAATTCTCTAATAATTACAAAGGGATTAATCCTAGTAGACACAGGTGAGTATAAGGAACTGGCTAAAGTGTGTCAAGCATCGGCAAAGTCAATACCGATACTTTCGGATTTCGATATTCGGATTTCGGATTTGGATTATCGGAGAACGATAATTGATCAAACATAGCTGGTTTGCGCATACCGTCTCTACTTCCGAGATACGACACTAGGCGTTGATGGCGCCTACTGCCTCCTCTACCGATTTAACCAGCTTTCCCGAACGTATCAGAGACACGACTTTATCGATGTCCGCATGTATTTCACGATCCTTCTCGAGGTACGGAACACGCTTTCGGATGATGTCATAGGCCACCCGGGTGCCTTTCCCGGCTCTCATGGGATGATCTTCGGTGATAAGATCGTATGCCTGGGCTGCACAGAGCAGCTCAATGGCGATGATTATTTCCACATTGGACATAATCTCCCGAGTCTGCCGGATGGCAATCGTACCCATGCTGACGTGATCTTCCTTATTGGCGGAGGTGGGAATGGAATCCACACATGCCGGATGGGCCAATACTTTGTTCTCCGATACCAGCGCTGCGGCCGTATACTGTGCAATCATGTACCCGGAGTTGAGCCCGCCCTCCCGGACCAGAAATGCCGGCAGCTGGCTAAGCTGTGGATTGACCATCCGCTCCGTGCGCCTTTCGGAGACGCTTCCCAACTCCGCCAGACCCATACCGAGATAATCCGCCGCCATGGCCACGGGCTGACCATGAAAATTTCCCCCGGTGCGAATGTCTTCGATTTCAACGAAGACCAGCGGGTTGGTAGTGGTGGCATTGATTTCGATATCGATGACCTGTTCCGCATGGGCCACGGCATCCTTGCTGGCACCGTGGATCTGGGGGGAGCACCGCAGGGTGTACGCATCCTGCACCCGACTGCAGCCTTTATGGGATGCAATGATCTCCGATCCTTCCGTCAGGCGCAGCATGTTTTCAGCCGTGGTGAGTTGCCCGGGATGGGGCCTGACCCGATGAATCAAAGGGTCGAGTTCGGATTGGCTCCCCATGAGCACTTCCAGGCTCATGGCACAGGCGATGTCCGCAACCTTGGATAGCCGAATCGCATCGTGCACGGCCAGCACACCAATGGCCGTCATCACCTGGGTGCCGTTGATCAGGGCCAAGCCTTCACCGGCCTCCAGGTGAAGGGCCGGGAGACCAATTTCGTCAAGCGCCTTGGCGCCGGGTATCCGCTTTCCCTTATAATGCGCTTCCCCGCGCCCGATCAGTACCAGTCCCATATGCGCGGCCGGAGCGAGGTCTCCGCTGGCCCCGACGGACCCCTTCTCTGGGATAGTCGGGGACACCCCGTTGTTCAGGAGGGCCACCAGGTGGTGCAAAATGTCCATACGGCAGCCGGCAGACCCCAGGGACAGGTCGCGCACCCGAAGCGCCATGATCGCCCGCACCACTTCGATGGGGAGCGGCTCGCCGACGCCTGCCGCATGGCTCATCAAGATGTTTTCCTGGAGTTGTGAGATGTCGTCTGTGGGTATGGTCACATCGCTCAGGGCTCCGAACCCGGTGGTAATGCCGTAGATGACCCGTTTTTCCCCCACCCAGCGGGAAATCAGAGATCTTGCCCGATCTACCCGGGCCTTGCCCTGGGCAGAGACATGGACCGGCACATTTTCCCTGGCGATATCGACGATCTTACCTATCGTCACATGCTCTTTATCCAGGCCTATTGAGTCCATTTCCGGCTCCCTTTTCCGCGTGAGGGTATTCCAACGTTCATAGTATGCGCTAATCTTGAGAGCGCCAGTCCGGATTATCTCCGGTCCAGCAGTTCCAGGACCTCTCTGAGTTTTTCGGACGCACGGGCGGCGAGGGTCTGGGCGTCGCTGATCATCGCGGTTTTGTATTTCTTGTCTTCGACATCTTCCAGGTTGATGAGAACGTTCTGATGGGCCCCCCAGATGCCGGCATCAAGGGCCTTTGCGGCAACCTGCACATCCGATTTCGAGGCAGGATTCCCGTGTCTCGCCACTTCACACAAGGGATCCCATGCCCGGTCGGCCAGTTTCATCGTCATCAGGGGCACTTCGGTAGCCGATTTCAAGCCGGCCTGTATTTTGGCCTTTCGAGCCGCTTTTTCTTCTTTGGTATTTTTGGGCATTTTGATGGCGGACATGACATCATGGAACGCCTCGGTGTCCGTATCGATCATGGGGATCAGCCTTTGAGTGATCTCATGCAGGATGGGGATAACTTTTCGCATCTGCGGATCAACGTCTTCGAACTTGCGGACACCATAGGTCAGTTTGGCTACCATGGCTCCCAGAGCCGTTCCGATGGCGGTCATCATAGCGGAGGCGGAGCCTCCGCCCGGCGCCGAGGTTCGGGCGGCAATGGCCTCTATAAAGGATCTGACGCTCCCGCCGGCCAGCGGCTCCTCAACCGGCTCCGCCACCATGTATTCAATGATTTTTTCTTCAGGCACAAAGGGAGACACCGAGTGGAGTCCCAGCCGATCCATGGCAAGGCGAATTTTCTGGTCCTCCTCATAGATGAAGAGATCTTCCTGTTCGATGTAGTAATCAGCAGCCATTAACATCGCCTCCAGGGGCACCAGGCCGACAATTTCCGATCCGGCCACGCCGACATTCAGGGCCGCCGCTTCCTGTTTCACTTCCTCGAATAACACGTGGGGAGGCGTAATCCGGTAATTTGTGAGGTTCACGGTCACCTGGGCCGCGTTGATTTCATCAACGAACCAACCCATCCCCTTGACGGCAGTCAGCCGCCCCGGCTCGGCGGATCCTCGCCCGGCTTCCCGCAAATTCAATGCGATTCGATGTGCCTGGTTGGGTGTGCCGAGGATGTTTACGTTATAGGCGATGAGAACAGGACGGGCCCCAGTTGTGGTGGCCCCCCATTCGGGAACAAAATCCGTCGGTCCAAAATCCGGCGTCCATTTCGAATCTTTCAATTTTTCCACAAGCCCTTCATATTCTCCGAGGCGGATCTGGGACAGTTTTTTTCGGTAGTCCTGCCGGGCAGCCTCTTCGTAGAGATAGACCGGCACCTGAAGTGTTTCTGCCGCCTCTTCTGCAAACCGTCTGGCAACCGACACACATTCGTCCATGGTGACATCGGTAATGGGAATAAAGGGACAAACATCCAGAGCGCCCATTCGTGGATGCTCACCGGAATGGCGGCGCATGTCGATGCGATCGCGAGCGGTGCGGGCGGCATTCAAAGCCCCGACCACAACGGCATCCGGGTCTCCCACGAACGTATATACGGTTCGATGGGTGGACCAGCCGGAATCGATATCCAGCAACCGACATCCTGGTGTCTCCCGGATGGCATCGGCAATAGCGTCGATGGTCGTCTGGTCCCTCCCCTCGGAGAAATTGGGTACGCATTCGATGATCTTACCCATTGGAAGATCCTTTCCGGCGTGTCGCCCTTGCGGGTTAACCCGAATATTGCATGACATCTTTTCAGCAATTAGCTGAAAAGAAGCAATGTCGGGCTGTTTTTGTAAATATGAACCTTGGTGGCAAGCATACTGTTTGTGATCTTCAAAATATAGAAAAGACACTGAAAAGACTTCACCCTTGGGGCTTCGCTCTTTGAGCTTCGACCCCACAAGCCGGGCCAAACGGAGGTTTCCATGGTCCCGCCTATCGGCGGGATCTTACGACCCGCGTTATTCGAGGCTCGCGGTAGGGGGCTGCAGCTTGACTTCGGCTAAGCTCAGGATCATGACAGTCGTAGCCCGCCTCGAGGTGCCTTGGCCATAAAAACCTCCGTTTGGTGCAATGTCCGGGTTAACTGATTTTTTCTCCAAGTTTGTACACCTGATGAACTGGAGAGACGCCTGCATGATAGGCCAGAATCGACGGCGATTCGCCTTCCAGCAACAAAAAGTCGGCGTTTTTTCCATCCTCCAGACTGCCGGTTCGGTGGGCCATGCCCAAGGCATATGCCCCATTGAGTGTGGCTGCTGTTAACGCTTCGGCAGGAGATAATTTCATGTTGAGTACCGCCAGTCCGATCACAAAGGGCATGGATTCCGTGTAGCTGGACCCCGGATTGCAATCAGTTGCCAGGGAAACCGGCACATTTCGGTCGATAAAGGTTCTGGCCCGTGCATATGGTTTGCGCAGACTGGAGGCGGTTGCGGGGAGAAGCGTGGCGATGACACCCGCTTGGGCCATTTTCTCGATGCTTTTTTCTCTGGCCGCCAACAAGTGGTCAGCAGAAATGGCGCTGATCTCTCCGGCCAGACCCGCACCCCCCAGGTCGCGGATCTCATCCGCATGAAGCTTTACGGCCATTCCAAACTGCTTTGCGGCTGTCAGAATCCGCCGGCTCTGATCGATGGTGAATACCCCTTCTTCACAAAACACATCGCAATGCGTGGCAATCCCCTGATCCCGAACCGCCGGGAGCATCTCGTTGATAATAAGGTCTACATAGGCGTCGGGAGAATCTTTATATTCCTGGGGTATGGCATGGGCCCCCAGAAAGGTGGGGACCACATCCATAGATGTTTGCCGGGCCACACGGTCGATGACCCGAAGCATCTTCAGCTCGTTCTCCGTATCCAGGCCGTAGCCGCTTTTTATCTCGACGGTCGTTGTCCCGAATCCGAGGGCAGTCCGGGCACGGGATTCTGTGGTTCGGTACAATTCGGATTCACTGGCTTCCCGCACGGCCCGCACCGAAGAGAGAATCCCGCCGCCCTGTTTTAAAATGTCAAGGTACGCTATCCCGCTGATCCGCATATCGAATTCTGCTTCCCGAAGGCGGGCAAACACATGTGGGTGTGTGGATCGACAAATCCGGGAATCAGGCAGCGGCCCCCGCAGTCGACCTTCATGGAGAGTTTCTCGCCGGTCAGACCCTCAAGGATAGTGTGTTCTTCCCCAATACCGGCGATACGGCCGTCTCTGACCGCCAGCGCGCCCGGATTGTATTGGATGACGGTTCCTTGATTCCTACCCGCTGACGGGAAACCCTCATCCTTTGGCGTGAAGATACGGGCGTTGTAGAAGACTTTGGCTGTCATGGATTCTGGTCTCCGTGGAGATGGCTGCTGGAAAACACATCGTCGACAGACCGACGAATCAGCGATTCGTCTGCCAGATAGGGAAGCGTGATATGATCCCCATTTTCATTGTCCCGGTTATAGCCCATGGCGACTTCCATGGCGTTGGGATTTCGAGACCAGCTGCGGCGGGCTACCCCGCCCATGACATCCCAGGTCATTGCGGATCGGATGATTTGGTCCACACGAGTACTGCCGTCGAGAACCAGACCGAATCCTCCGTTTATGGCTTTTCCGATTCCGGTACCGCCACCATTATGAAGGGCGATCATGGTCATGCCCCTGGCGGCATTGCCTGCAAAGCAATGGGTCGCCATATCTGCGCAGACATTGCTCCCGTCCAGAATATTTGCCGTCTCCCGAAATGGCGAATCCGTGCCGCCGGGATCATGATGGTCCCGTCCCAGCATGATCGGCCCGACGTCGCCGGAACGGACCATCTCGTTGAATTTGAGCGCGATACGGGTGCGGCCGCGAGCATCCTGGTACAAAATACGGGCAAAACTGCCCACAACGAGCCGATTCTTTTCGGCATCCCGGATCCAGATGTAGTTGTCCCGGTCCTCGGGGCGGCGTTCGGGGTCGATACAGCTCATGGCGGCCTGGTCGGTCGCGGCCAAATCATCGGGTTCTCCGCTCAAGCACACCCACCGGAACGGACCATACCCGTAATCGAAAATAGGCCCCATGATATCTTCAAAGTATGATGGGAAGATAAATCCGTCTTTGGCGTCCCTCCCGTTTTTAGCTGCTTCAGTGACCCCGGCATCGAAAACGGCCTTTAAAAACGCATTTCCATAGTCAAAGAAATACACACCTCTTTCGGAAAGGGTTTGGATGAGCTCAAAGTGACGACGCAGACTTGTGTCCACCAGAGCCCGGAACCGATCCCGGTCAGTGGCCAGCAGACGGGTTCGCTCGTCAAAGGTAATGCCCTGGGGGCAGTAACCCCCTTCATAGGCGGCATGACAGGAGGTTTGATCCGATAGGAGATCCACGCGGATACGATTCGCCGCGATATAGTCCAACAGGTCGACCACATTGCCGGAATATGCAATGGATATCGGGTCGCCGGTTTTCAATGCCTTATCCGCGATGGAAAAGATATCCGGCAACTCCGTCGACACCATATCCACCCATTCCTGATCCAGGCGGGTCTGAATCCGTGATGGGTCTACCTCTGCTATGATCGAAACGGCACCGGCGATCTTGGCCGCTTTGGGCTGAGCTCCGCTCATTCCACCCAGACCGGATGACACAAAGAGCAGTCCAGACAGATTTTTATCATCCGGAACAGCGCACATTTTCCGGCCGGCGTTGAGCAGGGTGTTATAGGTTCCATGGACGATGCCCTGGGGCCCGATATACATCCACCCGCCGGCTGTCATTTGGCCGTAGGCGGACACCCCCATTTGGGCGGCGATTTCCCAATCCTCCAGATTATCGTAGAGTCCAACCATCAGGCCATTGGTAATGATAGCGCGTGGCTGATCGGGAGACGATTGAAAAAGACCCAGTGGATGCCCCGATTGCATGACAAGTGTCTGATGGTCCGTCATGGCCTCCAGGTACTGCTTGATCAGTCGATACTGCATCCAGTTTTGACACACGCTTCCGCCTTCGCCATAGGTGACGAGTTCATAGGGATACAGCGCCACATCAAAATCCAGATTGTTGTCGATCATTAACTGGATGGCTTTACCGGCCAGGCAGTTGCCTTCATATGCCGTCACGGGTTGGGCCGTGATGTTTCCGTCAGGACGAAAACGGTAACCGTATATCCGCCCGCGGGTTGTGAGTTCATTCAGGAATTCCGGAGCCAATACGGCATGATGGGCTTCGGGAATATAACGCAGGGCATTTTTTAATGCGACACGGGTCTGTGCACGGGTCAATCGGAAGCCCCGGTCCGGCGCCCGCCGGATGTTTTCCTTGAATCGAGGGGTTTCGGGGAGGTCTTCTCCAAGCCGAATGGTCATCGCCCGGGCAATATCTTTGTTATCCAACATGGCATCTCCTCCCTTACGGAGTCATGGACATTTTCTGAAGCACGGGGTGGGGATGGGAAGGGTTTCGTCACATTCGACGGATACGGGTTCCGTCAGAATTCTGTTTCTTCTCCTTATTGATCAAACTCACACTGCTGGGAGTACCACAGTTCTATACTTATCAGCACCTAGAACGTGAGTAGATCTGACTTTTATTAATAATTACAGTAATATTATATTCATCACTATCGGTGAGTCTATGAAAATGCCAAGGTAGTGTCAAGCGGCCGTGACAGAGTGGCACCGGCTCCCCAGCCCGCATTGACAGGCTATCGGCATTCCTTTATAGACGATGCGCGTGTACATCCTAATGAAATGGCCCGCCCCTGCAATCCGGGAGTGGTGAGGTCTTCCTATGATTCAGTTAGAAAATCTGACAAAAAGCTTTGGCCGCCAAACTCTGTTTGAAGATATCGGCTTCCAGATCAATTCCCGGGAACGGATCGGCCTGGTCGGACGAAACGGTCATGGCAAGACCACACTGTTGCGACTCATTATCGGTGAGGAGAAACCGGATGCCGGAAGCGTGATCATTCCAAAGAATTACCGCCTGGGGTATGTGCGTCAGGCCATTGCGTTTACCGAACCGACCGTGCTTGAAGAGGGGGCAAAAGAGCTGCCCGAATCCGAAAAAGATCATTTTTGGAAGGTGGAAAAAATTCTCGCTGGTTTAGGCTTTTCAAAAACCGACATGGACAGGAGCCCCCACGAATTTTCCGGCGGTTACCAGGTGCGGCTAAATCTGGCGAAGGTGTTGGTTGCCGAGCCGGATTTGCTCATGCTGGACGAGCCCACCAACTACCTGGACATCGCCTCCATCCGATGGGTGGAGCGGTTTCTTCAAAATTATCCTCGAGAAGGACTTCTTGTTACCCATGATCGAAGTTTCATGGATGCTGTTGTCACCCATACCCTTGGTGTTCACCGGAAGAAAGTTCGGAAAATCCCGGGCAATACGGAAAAATACTATGCTCAGATCGCCCAGGAAGAAGAAATTTACGAGAAAACTCGGCTCAAGGACGAGCGCCGGCGGAAGGATATCGAGCGATTTATCACTCGCTTCCGTGCTAAAGCCCGACTGGCAAACCTGGTCCAGTCCCGCATCAAGACCCTGTCGAAAATGGAAAAACAGGACCGGCTGGAACAGATTAAAACTCTCGACTTTTCATTCCGCAGCAAGCCGTTTCCAGCCCGACATGTTCTGACGGCTGAAGATGTGTCCTTCGAGTACAGCCCGGGCAAACCGATTATTGAAAATTTCAGTATCTCCCTTGGACGCCGGGAGCGGATCTGTGTGGTCGGCAAAAACGGCCGGGGAAAGACGACCCTGCTCCGTTTGTTGGCAGGGGCTCTGACACCGGGTTCCGGCAAGGTTTCCTATAATCCCCAGGTGGTTGCCAGTGTTTTTGAACAGACAAACATTCAAACCCTTGAGCCGACCCACACCGTGGAAGAGGAAATCATCCAGGCCCATCCGGATGTGGATCGGCAACTGGCTCGAAATATCAGTGGCGCTATGATGTTTGAGGGAGACGACGCGCTGAAGCGCATCAGCGTACTGTCTGGAGGGGAAAAAAGCCGTGTCATGCTGGGCAAACTGCTGGCGACACCGGTCAATGTGTTGCTTTTGGACGAGCCCACCAACCATCTGGATTTAGAATCCTGCGATGCACTTCTTGCGGCGATCAACTGTTTCGATGGAGTGGTGATTATGGTGACCCATAACGAAATGTTCTTACACGCGCTGGCCGAACGCCTCGTCGTCTTTCAAAAGGGCGGTATTCAGGTTTTCGATGACGGGTACAGCAGATTTCTGGATACCATCGGTTGGGAAGACGAACCCCGTCCTTCGAAGCGTTCTATATCAGAAACACCGGTTCCCCAAAGCGAACCTTCAAAACTATCGAAGAAAGCACTCCGCCAGATGCGCTCGGAAATTGTGGCCGAACGTTCCCGCATCCTCGGGCCGATTGATAACGAGATACAGCAGACCGAGGATGCTATTGAATCCCGAGAGCGGGAATTGGACGCCCTGAACCGTGCCATGCAGTCAGCCACTCAGGCTGGCGACAGTGCCAAGATTGCGGATCTTGGCCAGGCAATTCATCAATATCAGACAGATATCGACACCCTGTTCGACAAACTGGAAGCCCTCACAATGGATCTGGAAGGGCGAAAGAAGGAATTTGATGAACGCCTGAACAGGGTCGATGGAGACACTTCGGGGTAACTTGTTGCCTGTTGATTGATTTTTTGTATGAATTTGAAACGGGGATCGTGTTTTGGCATCGATATGTTCCGTTTGACCAAAGCGGGTTTCGATCCATACAATATTATGAGTATACATCCAAACCTCGACATGCTCGGGGTCGGGATCGCTATCGGAATCGGAATCGAAACAGCCTTACCGCCTAAGAAATCGATACCGATTCCGAACCCGATACCGATTTCGATGTGTCCAAAGCTTCCAGAATCGTTGGTAATTTAAATATAAGAACGGAATCAAATAGGCATATGAACGAAAAAAACAGACAACGGATTGCCGTTTTCCAACAAAACGGCAGCGGCGAAACCAAAATCCGAGGCATACGGGAGCATGGGGGCGACCGCTTCATTCTCGAAGTGGTCGACATTGACCAGGCGTTGCCTCCGGTCATCGACGACGCTTCGGAGTATCTGCCCGAGACCATCGTGGCGGATCTGGTGTTGGACTATCTGCAGCATCCGGACCTTTCCCAGGACCTTGCCGAACGCTGCCGTCATCTCGGGATCCCGATGATCGCCTCTGGCCGCAAAATCCGCGTAAAAGGCACAATCAACCCGCCCACCTGTTGCGGACTGGCCCGACACGAGCGGTTGGGGCCCTATGCCGAATCCTTTGGGGCGCCTGAATTTGAAGTTGAGATTGAGGAGGATCGGATCACGAAAGTGCGCGTGTTGAGAGGCGCCCCCTGCGGCGCGACCTGGGAAGCCGCTGAGCGGATGATTGGGTTGCCTGTTGACGATGCCGTGGTCCGTATGGGGCTCGACACCCAGTATTTTTGTACGGCCAATCCGGCGGGATGGGATCCGATTTATGGGAAAAGCCCGGTTCATTTCGCCGGGGAGGTACACAGTGCCGCGCTTCGTCGGGCACTCCGCAAACATAAGGCCGGCGATGATTGACAAGGCATTGGCAACCCTCTAAAACTAAACATGTTCCCGAACTTGAGGGACCCATATGCGCCCGAGGGGCGTGAACTTTATGTTAAAGGAAGAAGGAAAAATGGAATGCTCCCCAGTTGAACGTTGCCTTGTGGAATGTGAATTTTTTCAGGGATTGTCTGACGAATACCTGAAAACGATCGGTACATTATGTGAGGTGCGGGAATACGAGCCTGGAGATGTCGTGTTCCGTCAAGGGGATTTCGGAGAGCACCTGTACGTCATCGCAGAGGGGCAGGTCTACCTGGAGCGGGGCGTGGACCTTGGTGATAAAAAAACCGGTACGGTCGTGATCTCTGTTTTGGGAAAGGGGCGGCTACTCGGTTGCTGGTCGACCCTCCTGGGAGAACCCCATATTCTGATGTGTTCGGCCGTTACCCAGAAGCCCTCCACCATATTGCGGTTTCGCGGGTCGGAACTCAGAGGACTCATGAGTGATAACAGTGTGTTAGGATTTACGCTCATGGAGCGACTATGCTTCCTGCTGAAGGATCGTGTGCAGTCGGCCTATGGGGCGCTTGAAAAAATCTGACCAACCAGAATTCAGCAAGCAGATAATGGACGCCATCTTTCAAGCTGAAGAAGAAGCGATTCTAACCGATATCCGAGCCAGGATCACCGTCTTTGAAAAAGACCGGAGCCAGCTCATTCCCACTCTCCAGATGATCCAGGAAACCCACTCTTACCTGCCTCCTGCGTCATTTGGGATTGTCGCCGATCACCTGGGTATTTCCGAATGCGAAGTCTATGGCGTGGCGACCTTTTACAACCAATTTCGTTTCAATCCACCGGGTCGGAATCCGATTAAAGTCTGCATGGGTACCGCCTGTCATGTAAGGGGCGGCGACATAATACTCGAAAATTTCGAGCGTAAGCTGGAGATATCCGAGGGGGAGACGACGCAGGACCGTGAGTTCAGTATCGAACGGGTTGCCTGTGTGGGCTGTTGCGCCATTGCTCCGGTGGCCGTTATTGGCGAAGCCGTCCATGGCAGCATGGCACCGAGCAAGGTGGAAAGCCTGATTTTGCGAGTTCAGCTCGAGAAAGAACGGGAAGAAAGAGACCGGGCCAAGAATGAATCCAGGGAGTAACACCAGTCCACATACGCAATATCTCCGTATTCGTCAGGAAGCGGATGCTCGCCGAAATGCGTTCGTAACATCGACAACCCCCAAAATCCATATCGGCATGGCCACCTGCGGTATTGCCTCGGGAGCCCTGGAAACCAGGAAGGCTTTCGAGGAGGCATTGGCCGAAAGACATCTCAGTGCCCATATCCACAGCGTCGGGTGCATCGGACATTGCTATGCGGAACCGGTCGTGGTCATCGACAATCCGGCTTCAGGTTTCTCGCCAATTTTTTACCCCGAGGTCCACCCCGGAAAGGCTAAAATGCTCGCCAAATTCTTCGTCGAAGAAGGAGATCCAAGGCTTGAGCATATTCTCGGGGCGACCGAGCCCAATGACATGATACCCGTGGTCACCGATTACAGTCGCTTCAACATGGAAAAGCGGGTCGTCATGGAAAAATGCGGCAAAATCGATCCGGAAGATATTTACGATTACATTGCCGAGGGCGGTTATGCGGCCTTGGCGAACACCCTGGAACAACCGGCGGATACGATTGTCAATGAGGTCGTCGCATCCGGTTTGCGCGGCAGGGGTGGGGCCGGATTCCCTACCGGACGGAAATGGGAACTGGCCGCGGAAGCCGGAGGGGATTCGAAACTGGTCATCTGCAACGCGGACGAGGGTGATCCAGGGGCCTATATGGATCGAACCATACTCGAAAGCAATCCCCACCAGGTTCTTGAGGGGATGGTTATGTGCGGTTATGCCGTGGGTGCTGAAAAAGCGATCGTCTATGTCCGTGCGGAATATCCCCTCGCTGTAAAATTGGTGACAGGGGCCATTGAGCAGGCCCGAGAACTCGGATTTCTCGGAAAGCAGATTCTGGGAAGCCCATTTGACTTCGATATTGAAGTTTTCCAGGGTTCCGGGGCATTTGTCTGCGGGGAAGAGACAGCCTTGATTCAGTCCATTGAGGGAAACCGTGGAATGCCGCAGCACCGGCCCCCGTTTCCAGTTCAACTGGGTCTGGGCGGGCACCCTACGATCATCAATAACGTCAAAACGCTCGCATCCATACCACCGATCATCGAGAAGGGAGCGGACTGGTTTCGCGGAATCGGCACGCAGGAGAGCCCGGGAACGGCGATTTTCTCTGTTGTCGGGAATGTGGTGCAACCCGGGCTTGTCGAAATCCCAATGGGCGTCACTCTGCGAACACTGATCTTCGATATCTGCGGAGGAATTCCGGACCAGAAAAAGTTCAAGGCAGTTCAGATCGGCGGGCCATCCGGTGGGTGTTTGTCCGACGAATTTCTCGATACCCCCATCGATTTCGATTCCCTGATCCAGGCCGGTGCCATGATGGGCTCCGGCGGCATGGTGGTTCTGGACGAAGATGCCTGCCTGGTGGATGTATCCCGCTACTTCCTCGAGTTTACCCAAAACGAATCCTGTGGGAAATGCACTTTTTGCCGGATCGGAACGCACCACCTGTTGACCATCCTGGAGCGGATGACAAGGGGTGACGGGCTCCCGGAAGATATTGAAATCCTGAAAACCTTAAGTCAGGACATCAAAGGCGGCTCATTGTGCGGACTCGGTAAAACGGCCCCGAATCCTGTGCTGACCTCTCTCAAGTATTTCATGGAGGAATACGAAGCGCACATTGCCGAGAAGAAATGCCCGTCGTGCATGTGCCGGAGCCTGACCGCCTTTTATATCGATCTGGACAAGTGTGCCATCGGTTGTGAAGCCTGTGTCGGCGTCTGCCCGACTGAGGCCATTTTTACAACGAGCACACGTAAAAAAGGGGTGGATCTCCAACTGTGCGTGAAATGCGGGGAATGTGTCGTGGCCTGCCCACCGGAGTACGATGCGGTCCGGAGGGTGTCGCCTCCGGATCTGGCACCGGTGGTCGAGAGACCCAAAGAAAAATCTAAACAAAAGTAGTACACCAATTCAACGCAGAGGCGCAGAGACCGCGGAGGCGTTTCTGTTTTTCAGAATCCCTGTTAGGGGGAGTCTGAAAAAGGGCCGACTCAGGGAAGAACTGGTCTTTCAAGGGGAGATGATAAAAGGGTATCCAAAGATATGGACCTGATCACCATTACTGTGGACAACACCGAGATCGAGGCAGAGCCGGGAGCGAACCTGCTCCTGACATGCCTGGAAAACGGCATTTACATTCCCAACCTGTGCCACCTGAAAGAAATGTCGCCGGTTCCGGCCTCCTGTCGACTCTGTTTCGTCGAGATCGACGGGATCGATCAGCCTGTGGCCTCCTGTACCATTCAAATATGGGGAACGATGCAAATCCGCACCGACACCCCTGACGTGCGGCGCCTTCAGAAAGCCGCGCTTCAACTGCTTCTGTCGGTTCACGATGTAGACTGCAAACCCTGTCCTGCCAACAAGAAATGTGCTCTTCAGGATATCGCTAAGTTTCTCCAGATAAGTCTTAAGCCCAAACATCTCCAGAAGCAGCTCAAAGAGACCTCTGTCAACGAAGAGCATCCTTGCCTGAATTACTACCCGAATAAGTGCGTACTCTGCGGAAAATGCGTTTATGTCTGCCGTCAGCAGCACGAACTTCCCATGTTAGCGTTTGCCGGTCGGGGATTTCATACGGTCGTAACGGCTTTCGGTGAATGGAAAAATGGCATGGATGCCTGCGAATCCTGCCTGGCCTGTTCGGCAATCTGTCCGGTTGGGGCGCTTATTCCGAAGGATATCACCATAAAATCGTGAAACGATTTTATAAGGAGAACGTGTCGTGAAATTAGGTATTATCGGCCTCCCCGGAGCCGGGAAGAAAACCGTCTTCGAAGCTTTGACGCACAATATCTCCGATGAAGCCCTTTACTCCGAGAGCCGGATCGGAACCGTCAGGGTCCCGGACGACCGGGTGGATGTCCTGAGTGACATGTACAAACCAAAGAAAACGATTTATGCCCAGGTGGAATATTTTCTGCCGGGCTTAGGACCCGCCCAACAGGAAAAGGGTAAGGACCAAAGCCTGTGGACACAGGTCCGGGATTGTGATGCGTTGATCCATGTGATCCGCAATTTTTCTCTCCCCGGTGCTGAGCCCCCTTCGCCTCTGAACGATTTCACCGATATCGACCAGGAGCTGATGGTGTCGGATCTGGTCCAGATCGAAAAACGGCTTGAACGACTGAGCCAGGATCGGAGTCGAGGGCAAAAGACCAGTGCGGCAGAACGAGGGCTCCTCGATCAATGCCGTGACACACTGGAGGACGACACACCCTTGCGACATGTACCGGAACTGGCATGCGCCCCGTTGTTGCGTGGATTCACATTCCTGTCCGGGAAACCGATGCTGCTGCTCTTTAACAATGCTGACGAAGACGACGTCCTTCCAGACATCGAAACCCTAGCTGAGCGTGAATCCTGTGATATTATTAAAGGACGGCTCGAACAGGAGCTGGCCCAGATGACATCCGAGGAGGCGGCGGAGTTTCTTGAAGAATTCAATATCACCGCCTCGGCAATGGACCGGATTATTGAGCGTTCCTATCGCTTGCAGGGCCTCATCTCCTTTTTCACCATCGGAGGAGACGAAGTCCGTGCCTGGACTATTCGGAGGGGAACACCGGCGGTCGAGGCGGCCGGGATCATTCACAGTGATATGCAAAAGGGGTTTATCCGGGCGGAAGTGCTGGCCTTTGACGATCTGAAGGCAGCAGGCAGTTTCAAAGAAGCACGAAAACTGGGGACCGTCCGCCTGGAAGGCAAAACCTATGAGGTTATGGACGGCGATATCGTAACTATCCGCTTCAACGTCTAAGTAGAATTTACGGATTGCCGAAAATTCTACCAATGAAAAGCGATTAAAATTTCAGACTATTCATAGACTATGCCATAATTCTATTTCGATTCGAAGGGCGTGTTTCTAACGAATGCTGTAGGCCGGTGCGTCTTGTCGGGTCGACTTGTCCCGTCGTAGCTCGGAGAGCGGAGTCGGAAGCATCAGCGAAGCCTGGTGACCGGCTCTGCTTCTGTTGAAAAGTCCGGGCTAACCCGAGGCCATCCCCCGGTTTCATACGGGTTAGAAACAGAACGCGCCCAAGAGCCCAGGCTGATCAATGGGCTTGATACGCCACCAGTCGAACACAGAGTTTCTTTTCCAATTCCTTGATTTTTTCCAGCTCTTGATTATCCAGATTTGCCGGAGCCGGCGGGGTGTAGTAGGCAAGGATGCGTGTACCGGTATCTGCTTCCAGTTTCTGAATTTCTTTGACGTTGTCTTCACTGAGATAATCGGCAGAGGTGCGATCAAAATCCATCATTCCCTCCCTGTAGAATTTTCATTGTAACATTTTCGATAACTCGAAAATGTTACCAGTTGAAAAACAACCAAGCTAGGTTCATTTAAAACACACTAACACTGTTTTTAGTGAAGACAACCGTCAACAGACCCAAGTGTTTGAATTGGCTGAATTTCAAAAAAATTCGATGCGGTGTTGAGGGAATCGGGATGTCGATCCTCTCGGGGTCGGGATCGCTATCGGTATCGATCACCCCGACGCAGTCTTTCAACATCGAGATACCGAACCCCGTAACGATTCCTATGGTTTCCCCAATTTTCTGCTCGGACACTATACGTATGTCATCAGACTATTTGGATAAGTCCGTTTCAACCTCCGAAATTGTATACACAGGGGGTAAAGAACCGCCATCACCAGGACGGTGGCCAGTCCAGTTTCGATCAGGCCTCCGGATTTAAAAAGACCGGTGAGTCTCGCTGTTAGGGTGAGCAGGTGCACGTGGAGAATGTAGAAAAACAGGGGTGTCTGGCCAAAAACGATGAACGGATTCCACGATGATGGAATTCGATGTTCATAAAATCGGGTCAGACCCGCCAACAAGAGAAACATGAGCCCCAGCTCCAGCAGTGAAAATGTGAGGCTGGGTGGGTATTTGCTTACATGGAGCCATTGCACCAGGGAGGTGCCGTACCGGTATAGGGTCATATTTCCATATCCGTTGATTCCGCGAATGAGCACAAACAGCATCAGAAATACAAGGCCTGCAAACACGTAGAATCTCACCGGACGGGTGATGCGGTTTTCGACATGCATGGTCCCAAGGGACCAGCCCAGCACCATATAGGCCAGCCATGGCAACATGGGATACAGAACAAACACCCCATCAGTGATCCTTCCGCCCGTGACAAGGAATGCGCCGACCGGGCCGGGCCGCTCGCCTCCTGCGATCCAAAGTACCAGCCCGGCTAGAGCTTCGCTGAATACCATATATCCAAGGCTGAGGGACAACAACAGTTTGGCATTCCATCGACGCAGGAAGACCATCGCCATCATGCTGGCCCCGATGGCGTACAAAACCTGGAGAAGAACGCCGTACCCGAATCCGAAGCTCATCCACAAGGGATCCAGCAGCAAGATGATCAGCCCCCGGGTAAACAAATAACGACCCACCTCTCTCTCGGTCGCCCCCCGGGACAGTCTGCGGGTGATGCTGAGGCACAGTGCGAATCCTGCCAGGAATAAAAATGTGGGTGCGCAGATGTGGGTCGACCAGCGGATTAAAAACTGGATCTCGGGGATCGGAGAGCCTGCCTTATAAAAAGCGGCCGAATCGGTGGCATACTTCCCGGCATTAAAGGCAAAGGAGGCATGGTCCATGGCCATCAGGACAATGACAATGCCGCGCAAGGCATCAAGCGCGGGCAGGCGTTGGTATGAAATCTGATTGGACATTGAGTTATCTTTCACCGAACAGCACATCTACCATTAATCTTTCTGCACAAATGCCTTCTGCGATGAAAATGGTAACTTCGCACGAATGAATGTAATCTTTTGTGACTGAGATAAATCTGTCTCAGATGTGCGGATCAGGGTTCAGGGCAAGGCGCATGGTGCCTAAAAAGCGGAGCATACACGATAGTATGTGAGCATTTTTCGGTAACATGCAACACCGCCATGGACCCTTAGACGTTATTATGAGACAGATTTTTAGTAGGTCAGCAGTGGCGTCTGCCCAATATAGGTGGGCTCGGCAACTTGGGCGAGTAAAAAGTGGGCCACGTCCGCGCGGGAGATTTTTCCTGCAGTGACTCCGTTCAGGTCGGTGATGGCCCGATATTCAGTGGTCAGGGGGCCATTGGTCAGAAAACCGGGCCGCACAATGATCCAATCCATATCGCTGTCCATGACGATCCGCTCTTCCCGGTCCTTATCTTCATAGATTGTTTTCAGCAGGAGCGGGTTGACAATGCGATCGTAGAGAAATCCCCCGTGTCCCTGGCTGTCACCGGCACCGATACCGGTCACCGCTATCAGCCGTCGGATACCGTGGTGCTGCATAGCGGCCAGAACATGGGTCATCCCTTGGGAAAATACCGACACCGGCTTTTGCGTGGGGGGGATCCCGATACAGGTACAGACCCCCTCTTGGCGCTCAGCAGCCGCCCGGACGGCCCGGGGGTCCAGAATGTCCCCGGACAGCACTCGCACATTCGGATCCTGAAACGGGAGTTTTGCCGGATCCCTGGCCAGCACCGTGATGATATGCCCTGCCGCCACCGCCTGCCGCAGGAGCTCGAATCCGATACCGCGGGTGGCACCGATGATAAGAAATTTCATTACTTACTCATAGGCGAGTACACGGATAACACCCATGGTGGCGCCCGTATCGTCGGTGGTGCAGGCGTCGCTGACCGAGAGTACCTGTTTCACATTGTTTTTCTCGATGAATTTGATTGACCATGCTGTCCAGGTCTTCGAGCTCCTTTCGGGCGTGGAACACTTTCAGAGGGGTGGCGAATGTTTTTACTTTTGCCATGGGTCTCTCCTTTTATGAAAGATTCGGGTGATGTCTTTGGGTTTCTCCCGCAATGACTAGAACCACTCTCAAAAACGCATCTAGGGGCCCATGGCGGTGTTGCGGGCCGATCCGCCGTTGCCCCTTGATGCAAATCGGGGCTGTGGCGGGTCAGGCAAAAAATGCTCACATACTATCGTGTATGCTCCGCTTTTTTGCCATTTCGCGCCTTGCCCTGAACCCCCATCCACATTCTTGAGAGAGGTTCTGATTATCAGAAATGATAATCATGGTATCGATTTTTCAAAGCCCATCTCCTGGGTGCTGTAACTCCCTCGAAGAGATCTATTTGCCGGGAACCGAAACGAGTGCCTTTTCTCTGAACCAGGGCGAGACAATGGCGATTTTTCAGATCTTCTGATACACTGTGCCCGTGCCGTCCCGAGCGGCACTCTTCCAGAATACGAATCTCATGCTGTCAGAAAGTGTTATGGAGGATCTATGAGTTCGGATGCATATACCTATATTTCCAGCATGCCGCATTTTTCATTTCTGCCGGAAGACGAACTCCGTCAGATCGCCGAATCGGTAACGGTCGTTCGCCATTCAGAGGGAACCTTGTTTGCAACTCAAGGCCACACCCAAATTGAGAGTATTTTCATTCCCGTAGAGGGCGCCTTGGCCCTGTATATCGAATCGGAAAACGACAGGTCGCTATCCGGCTACATCAAATCCGGAGATGTATTTGGCGGCATTAGCATCCTGCTCAACGGCGGTATTTCGCTGCGAACGGTTGAGGTACAGCAAGACTGCGTCGGATATGCCATTTCCAAAAACGTATTTTTAGACTTATGCACCCGTTACGCGGATTTTTTTGACTACTTTCTGGAAAATTACAGCCAGAACATGTTCGACCCGTACCTCTCTGCGCTGATCGAAACCGGGCAGGTACGTCGGTTTCTGTCCACCATCGAACCGTTTTCCTTCCTCCCGAATGAAGAACTGGACCGCATCGCCGAAGAGATGACCGTCGTGCAATACCCCAAAGGGACGATTCCATTTGTCCAGAGAGCGACCCGGATCGGTTACCTGTATATTCTTCAAACAGGTTCTGCGGAGCGCTATTTCGAGGAGAATGGCGGTCGCATGCTGCAGGAATTGATGGGAGAAGGTGATATTTACGGCGGTATCTCCATGCTCCTTCACGACGGGATATCGGTCCGGACGGTGAAGATCCTGGAGACCGCTACCTTTTATTTGCTTCCCAAGAAACGATTTCTCGAGATTTGTCGTGATTATGAATCGGTGAGCGAATTTTTTACCGATATCTTCGGTAAACGCATGCTGGAAAAATCCTATGCCTCTGTAGTGGCCAAAAACTTGGCGCCCCGGCAGGAAAGCCTCCAGTTTTTCAACCAGCATGTGGGAGGCATATACAGCCGCGAGCCAATTTTTGGGACCGTCTTCCTGACCATTCGGGAGGCCGCCGAAATCATGGCAGGCAAGAAAATCAGCGCGCTGTATCTCAAATCGGAAAAAGATGCCTGTGTTGGTGTCGTGACGGAGCAGGACCTGACACAGCGCGTGATCGCCGCCGGCTATGATGTCAACCGGCCGGTTTCCGATATTATGAGTTCACCGGTGACGACCGTTTCCGAGTTCGCTCTGGTCTTCGAGGCGATGATGATCATGATGGAAAACAATATCCGCCACCTGGCGGTGACGGATGTCGATGAAAATGTCGTCGGCGTGCTCAGCGACCGTGAGCTGCTCTCCGCCCAGGGCCAGTCACCGGTATTCCTGATCCGTGAAATCATCGACGCCGTCTCCATTGAGGAGATCATTGCCTGCCACAACCGGCTCCCGCACCTGATCCGAAACCTGATCACATCGGGGGCCCAGGCCGATAATGTAACCCAGTTTATCACAACGGTTTCCGACAGCATCCTCAACAAGATCATGGCATTTACCCTCGAGCAGATGGGACCGCCGCCGACCCGGTTTGTCTTCATGATCCTGGGCAGCGAAGGACGTCGCGAGCAAACGCTTAAAACGGACCAGGACAATGCCATCATTTTCGAGGATGTGCCGGAGCCATTGGAAGCCGAAGCCCGCACATACTTTCTGAAATTCGGAGAGATTGCCTGTAATCTGCTCAATCAGGCGGGCTACGATTTCTGCACCGGCGGGGTGATGGCAAAAAATCCCAAATGGTGCCAGTCCCTGTCGACCTGGAAATCCTATTTTTCAAGCTGGATACATGCAGCTGAGGCGGAAGATCTACTCCAGGCCAGCATTTTTTTCGATTTTCGAGGTGGGTACGGGGAGTTCGAGCTGATCGATGATCTGCGCGATCACCTGTTCGCCTCCCTTGGCGGATGGGCCGGTTTCTTCCGGCATTTGGCTGAAAATGCGCTTTATTTCAGACCGCCGTTAGGTTTTTTCGGGACATTTGTCGTGGAATCCAAGGGGGAGCACCGGGACAAGTTCGACATTAAATCGGCCATGACGCCGATCGTTGATTTTGCCCGTATTTATGCTCTTTATCACAAGATCGAAGAGACCAATACCCTGGATCGCCTGGGCTACCTGCTCCGAAAGGAGGTTCTGAGCCAAAAGGAGTACGAGGAACTTGAAAAGGCTTACAGTTTTATGCTTCAGGTGCGATTCGTCCGGCAGATTACGGCGATTGTCGACGAAAAATCCAAACCCGATAATTTCATCAACCCCAAAGACCTCACACGGATCGAGCAGAAAATGCTCAAGGAAATATTTGTTCGGGTTGGCCAGTTTCAGAGCAAGCTGGAGTTTGATTTTATGGGGACTATCTAACTCTGATGGAATGAGGGATCACCGCAGAGACGCAGAGCTCGCAAAGGAGATACTTTTTTCAGAATCCCTGAGAGGGGGATTCTGAAAAATGAGAATCAACCGGTTGGCTCGATCGCAACCGGTTTTGTTGTAGTTGGTCGACCCAACAGAATATGGATGGGCAGTTAGTTTTGCTTTTCGCCCTCTCAGCGAAAAGCAAAATCAATGATCCGCTCTGCGACCTTTGCGACTCTGCGGTATATGTTATTTCGGTCGGAGTTCTTCCTTGAGCAAACAGCAGGCGATTTTGTATTCGGGAGCGCCCTGGTCGTCATAGGTGAGGTTCTCCGGCTGGATAAGCTTATTCATCACACAGCCCTCCGGAATGTCCAGGGCGAAAAGATCCTTCTCGTTGATGGGCCCTGCGGAAATGAGCTGATTCTCCTCAATGCAAAGGCTGTGGATCGGATAATCTTCGCAGAGAGGGCATCGGTATACGCGACCGTTTGGAAAGACAAAGTAATTGTCGGCAACCCGACCGGCGCATTCAAAGGGCTCATCCAGTTCCAGAAATACCTTCGGGTAAACGGTGATGATGCCCAGATCGGCGGCTGTCTCGGCCGTCGACGGCACGACCTGGAGCCAGTTCGTCCGGGATACCCGGCTGTCCCTGTGATTCACCCCTGCAGATTGACCCCGTAATCCCAACACCTGAATAAAAAATCGTTTGACGCCAAGTTCTGCCAGGAACGTCGGCATCAGGGGAAGTTCGTGAATGTTTTCCTGGCTGACGGTGTAGATAAGGCTGGTGTGAAACCCCCTGGATACGGCGCTACGGATGCCATCGGTACAGTGTTGAAAGGATCCGTCGCCCCGGATACGGTCATTGACAGCCGCCGTGGCCCCGTCCAGACTGAAGCTGAAATAGTCGATATCTTCGGGAGCGATCTTGTGGAGGATATCGTGGAACAGATAGCCGTTGGTGTCGATAGTGACGGATCGGTAGCCGAAGTCGCGGGCGGTGTGAACGGCCTGGGAAAGTTCGGGGTGAAGGGTTGGCTCCCCTCCCAGAAAAATGACATGGGCAGCGTGGTTGCGGCGAGCGAATAACCTCAGCCAGGCCTCGATGGTCTCAATGGCCAGCATATGCGTGCCATGCTGGTCTGGGTTAATGTAGCAGTGACGGCAAGAAAGGTTGCAGCCGGTGAGGATATGAAAAAAGAGGTTTGCCGCGTCCTTTGAAAAGGAAACCGTTTCTTTCATGCCCACAGACCCACAGGGATCGAAACCATCAAGCTTTTATCCCGTGCTTCCGCTTCAACTTGATCAACTCTTCGTTGGTCAAACGAAGACGGACGGCGAGGTACTCGGCAAACATCCGGTAAAGCAGAAACAGAAAATCGGCCCGTTCATCCTCGATACCGCTGCGACCCCCACCGGAGGTGTCGACCGCCAGGCACACGGTTTGCCCCACGGCAAATACCGATGCGGAGCGACTGATGTTGTCAATCAGGGTCATCTCGCCGAACATCTCACCGGTTTTGTCTGTAGCGGCGATTTCGACGCCAGCTTTAACGATCCGGATTTTGCCGTTGAGCAGAAAATAGAGCCATCTGTCCCTGTCCCCTTCCTGGATAATGCTCTCCCCGTCGTCGTATTGACGGATTTTGCTCAAACGGAGCACCTTCCCGAGGTTTTTGGTTTCAAACCCTCTCAGCGCCGGGATGGCCATCAGCTTCTGGATGTTACGGATATCGTCTGTCAGCCATTTGGATTCGAGCATGACTATATCCTTTCGAGGCAGTGTTTTGACAAGAATTCATCAAATTCTACGCAATAACAGCCGTCGAAGCAAGCCTTGCAGAAATGATTTTCAGGATTTTCCACATCCGTGGCCTCTAAGAGCCCTTCCAGACTCAGGTAGGCCAGGGAGTCAAGCCCGAGGAAATCGGCCAGCTCCTTTTCGGATTTGTCGAATGCGATCAGCTCTCCCCGGGTGGAAAAGTCGATACCGTAGTGGCAGGGGAATCGATGGGGCGGACCGGCAACCCGCATATGAACTCGTCGCACGCCGAGCTCTCGAAGCGCTTTAACACGGGTTCTTGCCGTGGTTCCGCGGATAATCGAATCCTCCACGATGATGATGTCTTTTCCTTTTAGCAGCTCCATGACCGGATTCAGTTTTACCCGTACTCCGAAGTCGCGCATGCTCTGTGTGGGCTGGATAAACGTGCGCCCTACATAATGGTTGCGGATCATCCCCATTTCAAAGGGGATACCGGACTCTTCCGAATAGCCGATAGCGGCGTAATTTCCGGAATCCGGAAAGGGCATGACCAGGTCTGCGTCCACGGGGGACTCCTGGGCCAGGCGGCGGCCATGGGCTTTTCGTACAAGATATACATTTTTCCCAAATATGGTACTGTCCGGCCGCGCGAAATAGATAAACTCGAAAATACAGAACGCTCGCCGGGTGCCCGGAAGTGTCTGGATGCTTCGGATCCCATCGTCGCTAATAATGACAATTTCTCCCGGATCAAGTTCCCGCACCAACTCGGCTTGAACGAGATCCAGAGCGCAGGTTTCAGACGCCAGGACGTAATGGCCGTTGAGCTGGCCAAGGCATAAGGGACGGAAGCCGTGAGGATCCTTGATGCCGATCACTTCCCCCTTGCTGGTCAACATGGCAAAAGAAAATGCGCCCATGACTGTTTCTACGGTCTTGACCAGTGCCCCTTCGAAGCCCAGCCCGAGGCTTTTGACAAAATAATGAAGAAATACCTCCGTATCCATGGTGGACTGGAATATGGATCCGGATTCCTCCAGTTCCCTTTTAAGCGTATGGGCGTTGACCAGATTACCATTATGGGCGAGGGCATAGGCTTTGTTTCGGTGGCGCACCACAAACGGTTGGGCATTTGCAAGGATAGAACTACCGGTGGTGGAATACCGCACGTGACCGATGGCACGGTCTCCGGCGAGTTGCTCCATGTGCTGAACATCGAACACCTCCGGCACCAGACCCATGCCCCGATGGTCCACGATGGCGTTATCACGGGTCACTGCAATACCGGCGCTTTCCTGTCCCCGGTGCTGGAGGGCATAAAGTCCGAAATAGGTCAGTTTAGCGGCTTCCGGATGTCCGTGTATGGCGAACAGACCGCAAGATTCCCGCGGGTGGTCGTCATCCAGTCGGATAGCCATGTGTTCGCCGTCCTTTCTGTTTTCGATCATAAGTTTATCCATGATACTCCTGCAGCGGGTTTACAGAAAGCTTACGCCGCTTAAGGGCCGTGATGCCCCGGGCCATCGCCATCGCTCCTGAAATGGTGGTGGCATACGGGATGTTGAATTTGAGTGCCGCCCGCCGGATCATGTAGCCGTCCTGCCGGGGCTCATTTCCGGTCCCGGTGTTAATTACCATCTGGATTTTCCCGTTTTTAATGGCATCGACGACGTGTGGGCGTCCCATGGACACCTTATTGATCATCGTGTTCTTCAAACCGTGTTGCGTGAGGTAGCGGGATGTCCCCCGTGTGGCAATGATGGAGAACCCGATATCAAGAAACTGCTGTGCTAATGCAACTGCGGCCGGTTTGTCGCTCTCTTTGACGCTGATAAAAACGGCGCCATATACGGTTAATTTCTGCCCGGCGCCCAGTTGGGACTTGGCATAGGCGGAGCCGAATTTGCCATCAATGCCCATGACTTCACCGGTTGATTTCATTTCCGGTCCCAACAGCGTGTCCACATCCGGGAACCGGTCAAACGGCAGCACGGCTTCCTTGACCGATACATGCTCTGGAATGATTTCTTCCGTCAACCCCAGATCGTCCAGGGTTCTTCCAAGCATCACCTTGGTCGCCAGCTTTGCCAGAGGTACGCCGGTGGTTTTGCTGACAAAGGGGATGGTCCGTGACGCCCGCGGATTGACCTCTATCACGAACACCTGATTGTCCTTTATGGCGTACTGCACATTCATCAGACCGATAACGTTGAGTTCGGCTGCCATGGCATATGTGGCTGCCTTGATTTCCTCGAGGACCCCGGGATCGATGCTCTGGGGCGGCAGCACGCAAGCCGAGTCTCCGGAGTGAACCCCGGCTTCTTCAATATGCTCCATGATGCCGCCGATGACGGTCCGATGCCCGTCGCTGATGGCATCGACATCGACTTCCACGGCTTCCTCCAGGAATTTGTCGATCAGCACCGGATGTTCCGGAGAAGCCTGGATGGCCAGGCGGGCAAAGCTTTCCAGTTCATTCGGATCGTAGACAATTTTCATGGCCCGCCCGCCCAGAACAAAGGAGGGTCGAACAATAACAGGATATCCGATCTCTGCGGCCACCTTCAGCGCTTCCCGGGTCGTCATGGCCGTACCATTGGCCGGCTGAACCAGGTCGAGTTTTTTAAGCATGGCCTGGAACTGCTCCCGGTCCTCGGCACGATCGATGCTTTCCGGCTGGGTACCGAGAATCGGTACGCCGGCCCGCGACAGGGGGGTGGACAGATTCAATGGCGTCTGACCGCCAAATTGAACGATGACACCGGCCGGTTTTTCGGATTCGACGATGTGCAGCACGTCTTCTTTGGTCAGGGGCTCAAAGTAGAGTTTGTCTGAAGTATCGTAATCGGTGCTCACCGTTTCCGGGTTGCTGTTCACCATAATGCTTTCCACGCCTTCTTCCCGTAATGCGAAGGATGCGTGGACGCAGCAGTAGTCAAACTCGATACCCTGACCGATACGGTTCGGACCGCCGCCTAATATCATGACCTTTTTTTTGTCCGACACCCGGGCTTCGTCTTCCATTTCATAGGTGCTGTAGTAATATGGCGTGGCGGCCTTGAACTCTGCAGCACAGGTGTCCACCAATTTGTACACCGGGCGAATTCCGAGGGACTTTCGATACGCGGTGATGTCATCCTCGGTGCTGCCGGTTAAATGGGCCAGTTGAATATCTGAGAAGCCCCAGGACTTGGCTCGCTTCAGGAGTTCGGGGTCCAGTTTGCTGTCTCGATTCCGAATCCGGCCGGCCATATCGATGATCTGCCCGAAATGGTGGAGAAACCACGGATCGATACCGGTGACGCGATAAATGGCCTCGATGGACATCCCTTTCAAAAGGGCGTGTCGCAGGAAGAATATCCGCCTGGAATTGGGAATGGCCAGATGTTTTTCGATTTCCGACAGGCTTGGGTCGTTTCCATCCGTGTCTTCTTCATCTTTGCCGTCAAATCCCAGCCCATACCGTCCGATTTCCAGGGAGCGCATTCCCTTTTGAAAAGACTCTTTAAAGGTCCTGCCGATGGCCATGGTTTCACCCACCGATTTCATGGATGTGGTTAGGACATCGTCGGTTTCGGGAAATTTCTCGAATGTCCATCGGGGGATCTTGACCACACAGTAATCCAGGGTGGGTTCGAAGGAGGCCAGGGTTTCGCCGGTGACGTCGTTGGGGATTTCGTCCAGGGTATAGCCGACCGCCAGTTTGGCGGCGATCTTGGCAATAGGAAAACCGGTTGCCTTGGATGCCAGTGCCGAGCTCCGGGAAACACGGGGGTTCATTTCGATGACCACCTGTTCGCCGGCTTCCGGGTGGACCGCAAATTGAACGTTGGAACCCCCGGTGTCCACACCAATCTCCCGCATGATGGCGATGGACCCATCGCGCATGCGCTGGTACTCGAGGTCGGTCAAGGTCTGGGCGGGCGCCACCGTAATGCTGTCTCCCGTGTGGATCCCCATGGGATCGAGGTTTTCGATGGAACAGATGATGACCACGTTGTCGTTGTGATCCCGCATCACTTCCAGTTCGTACTCCTTCCATCCCAGGATGGACTCTTCGAGCATGATCTGGCTGATCAGACTGGCATCCAGACCGGCTTTGGCGATGACCTCGAGCTCATCGAGATTATAGGCGACCCCCCCGCCGGTGCCGCCCAGGGTGTAGCTGGGGCGGACAATGATCGGAAATCCGATGTCTTCGGATATGGCGACAACTTCCGACATGGTGGTCGCGATACCGCTTCTGGGGATGCGTAATCCGATATTTTCCATGGCGCGGCGGAACAGATCCCGATCCTCTGCCTTCTGGATCGATTCAATGGTCGCACCGATCATCTCCACATTGAATTCGTTCAAAACGCCGCTCCGGGCCACCTCGATGGCCGTGTTCAACCCGGTTTGACCGCCCAGGGTCGGAAGCAGCGCGTCCGGTCGTTCTTTTTCGATAATCATGGCCACCGCTTCAGGAATCACCGGTTCCACATAGGTGCGATGGGCCATTTCGGGATCGGTCATGATGGTGGCCGGATTGCTGTTTACCAGAACCACCTCAAAACCCTCTTCCATCAGGGCTTTGCATGCCTGTGTGCCGGAGTAGTCGAATTCGCAGGCCTGGCTGATAATGATCGGGCCGGCACCGATGATCAGTATTTTCTTGATATCGTCTCGTTTCGGCATGGTACTTTATTCTTTGTATATCTGAAAACGCCCGAATTTACGGCAACACGTTCAATATGATGCGTTTTGCCCCAATACCGATAACCTTTCTTGGGATGTTCGGGCTAACGATGTTCTTGCATCATACGGGTAAAATCGGTGAACAGGTATTCGGCATCGTGGGGTCCGGGTGAGGCTTCGGGATGATACTGTACCGCCTGGATCGGCAGCCTGCGATGCCGGAAGCCTTCCAACGTATTGTCATTCAGATTGATATGGGTGATCTCGACATCGTCGTCCGCCACCGTTTCCGTATCCACCGCGAATCCGTGATTTTGGGAAGTAATTTCCACCCGGCCGGTGCGCAATTGTTTTACCGGTTGGTTGGCGCCCCGGTGACCGAATTTCAATTTGAAGGTACGGCCGCCCAGGGCCAGTCCGAGAAGCTGATGTCCGAGGCAGATTCCGAATAAGGGGCGGTAGTCGAGGAGACTTCGAATGGTGTTAATGGCATAGGTGACAGGTTCCGGGTCCCCGGGACCGTTGGAGAGAAATATCCCGTCGGGTTCCAGGGAACGAATCACGTCTGCAGACGTATCGGCAGGCACGACCAGGATCTCGCACCCGGATCGTTCCAGATTTCTGAGGATGTTGAATTTAATGCCAAAATCAAAGGCCACCACCGCGAACCGGTCGGTACGGTGCCGCCAGACGGTTTTGTCCATGGCAACGTCCGGGGGAAGGTGAGACGGTCGCCCGTCTTTCCAACGGTAGGGTACCCGGGTCGTAACCACCCGGGCCAGGTCCTGACCGACCATGCTGGATATGGCGCCCGCTTTTTTGACCAGTGAGTCCGGATCGAGGTCTTCTGTGGAAATAAAGGCCCGCATGGCCCCCGCATTCCGGATGTGACGGGTGAGGGCGCGGGTGTCCAGATCCTCGATGCCCAGAATGCCGCCTTGACGGAGGTAATCGGCCAAGGATTCGGTGGATCGAAAATTACTGGGAAAATCCTGATATTCCCGGACGATAAAGCCGGCCACCTGGATCGCGGCCGATTCGATGTCATCCGGATTGGTGCCGTAGTTGCCGATAAGGGGGTAGGTCATGGTGACGATCTGCCCATTGTAGGATGGATCGGTGAGCACCTCCTGGTAGCCTGTCATACTGGTGTTAAAAACCACCTCACCCTGGGTCTCCCCCGGGCCGGTAAACGAGCGGCATGGAAATGTGCGGCCATCCTCGAGCGCTAATAATGCTTTCAAACCTATCCTCTGAGTATCAGGTTCGTCTTAGAGTCTATATGAATCGAAAATATGTCCCGCTTCAGTCGGAATGATCGGAGTCGGTTAAAGCGCAAATATCTTTATTGGTCAAATAGGAAATCCGCTTTTATTTCTTATAAAATGACAACACCGATCAAGTACCGAATTTCTCGGGTCTTTTGATCATTCGAATTTCGAGTTCTTGCCCGCCTTAGGCGGGTGAATTTCGGATTTCGACATTCGAATTTATATGGAACACCCCTCGAATGGTCGGATGATGACCGGGACCGCAGTCTATGTTGTTTGACCACCCCACTAACCCAGCGGGGTATTTTCCACAAGATCCCAAATGCCGCATGGACAGGCGCCGGTGCAAAATCCGCAGCCAATGCACCGGTCCGAATCCACGACATATTCATACTCGCTGCCGCCTTCCGGTCCGACCCGGCTGATGGCCGTCTGGGGACATGCTGCCTCGCAGATCCCGCAGTCCCGACAAGCGCCGCATGAGGAGCACTGGGAGCCGCACTGGTCGATGTTATCAAAATCGGTGATGCGGGGATCGAAATACTCCAGCTTGATCCGTTCCCTGTCGATCATTTTTTTCGGGCTGTACTCCGGGCGTCGACCGGCCAGGATGTCGATCATAGCGTTGGCGGCGACCCTTCCGGCGCCGATGGCGTCGGTGAGCAAGCCCAGTTTGACGACATCGCCGATGGCAAAAATACGTGGGTCGGAGGTCTGAAACAGTTCGTTGACCGCGACAAATCCATGGGCGGTGGCCACATCGTCTGGGATGAATTCCAAATCCGGTGCGTCACCGATGGATATGAATACGGTCTCCGCCGGCAGCAGTTGACCGTCGGTCAACACCACCCCGTCTTGGGTAATTTCCTTGGTGAATACCGGCCAGATGAATTTGGCCCCGGCCGCTTCGGCATCTTCCCGCTCCTTGCCAAAGGACGCCGGTTCCTGGATGTCGATGAGGGTGATATCCTCCGCGCCCAGCCGGTGGGCTTCGGTGGCCACATCACAACCCACATTTCCGGCTCCGATGATGACAATCTGCTTGCCCGGTGAAAACCTCCCGGTTTTTGCTTTTTCCAGGAAATCCAGAGCGGTAAAGGCCCGTTCGTTACCCGGAACAGGAAGGGTGCGCGGTTTCTGGGCCCCTACAGCAATGACCACAAAATCAAAATCCTCCCGAATCTGCTCTACATCGTTCTTTTGAATATCCTGCTGGAGGTGGATATGGGGGATAACATCACGGACCCGTTCCAGTTCCTTGACAACGATGTCCTTGGGGATGCGCGATTCCGGTATCACCGATACGATTTTTCCCCCGAGGGTTTCCGATCGATCGTAGACAATAGCTTCATGACCATTCTGGCGAAGCTGCCAGGCGATAGAGAGTCCCGCAGGGCCGCCGCCGATCACCGCCACACGATTTCCGCTCAGGGGAGGCAGCTTCGGCAGATCGGCAGCAATACTGGCCTTGCCCAGCCCGGTAATATCCACCGGTGCCATAAATGTCGACTGGCGGGTGCAGGCATGCATGCAGGGATTGGGGCATAGATATCCGCACACCGTCGCCGGGAATGGGGTATATGCCAGCGCCAGGTCAACGGCTTCATCGACCCGCCCTTCACGGATCAGACGCCATCGCTCGTGGACCGGCACGCCGGTGGGACAGGAGGCCTCGCAGGGGGCCGCGTATTTTCGATTTTCCCAGACCGGCACGAAGCGTCTCAAATCCCCCGTGGTCACCAGGGGGATCGGGGACCGGTCCAGGTCCGTCAGATCACCGATCAGGCCGCCCTTACCAAGTGCCCCGTCCCAGACCTCCTCCCGGAACGACGCCATGGGTCGTTTTTGTTTACCCATTTTCTCCTGGGGGGTTCTGGCCTGAAGCAACTGCCACTGTTTCGGATCGCTCAATTCGCCAAAGACTTCCGGTTTCCCAATATGGTCCAGATATGTTTTCAAATTTTCCAGAAGCCACGCCCAGTCGGTATCGGAGATCGGAATCAATTTGGCATCGACTTCCGAATACCCGCTGTGGGGTCCCCGGAAAAATGTCTTCCCGCCGACCATGCCCACAAACGGGCGGTACCCCAACACATTATCCGGATTCTGGGGGTTGACACCGCAGACCACCGCAATCCCTCCCGCCATGAATTCGCCAAAATAATCGCCCACCGAGCCGAGGACCCACAATTCCGGGGGATCGAATCGCGGGTTATGCTTGGTCATGGTCATTCCGCGGGCCCCGATATTGCCATCGATGTATACCTTGCCCTGGGCCATGCCGTTGCAGCAGCCATTGGCGGCGTTGCCGTGAACCAAAATGGTGGCGCCGGCATTGAGCCATCCCACGTCGTCGGATGCCGGCCCCATGACTTCTATAAAGGTGTTGGGAAATCCCATGGATCCGATACGTTGGCCCGGATGCCCCTCAATACGGACATGCACCGCTGTCGTTCCGGGCTTCCACAGGCGACCTCCGATGCCGTGCTGGCCATAGGCGTCCACTATCAGATCGGTGCGGTCGCTCGCTACCGCACTCTGGATATGCTCTTCGAGGATGCGCGAATCAAGGCGTTCGCCGTCTTTTCGTCCGCTGATCTCGTAGTACTGTCGATCGTCCATTTATCTTCTCCCGCTGTTCTCCCGCGAGGTCGTAATTGAATTTGTTAAATCACATATTTAATCTGGAGCCGATCCGCTGCGGCCCTGTCGCTGATGCCGAGGGCATCGGACATGCCGATGGGCAGGGATGTGGAACGACCCAGGGGCGCCACGATTTTTCTGAGTTCCGTATCAAAGCTCAGAAAAACGTCCACTACCCGCTCGGCCACCATCTCCGGATCAAGGCGGCGGTATAGCCGGGGGTCCTGGGAGGTTATCCCTTTGGGACAAAGGCCGATGTTGCAAATGTTGCATCGGTCGGATTCGGATCCAAGACAACCGGCAGCGGCCTGCATGATGTATTTCCCGATCTGTACGCCGCTGGCGCCCAACATGATCAATGCGGCGGCATTGGCCGCAAGATTACCGTTTTTTCCGACACCGCCTCCGGCAAACAGAGGGATCTCGTTCTGTTTGCCCACGGTGACCAGGGTCAGATACGCATCTCGAATATTGCTGGCGATGGGATGGCCCATATGATTCATAGACACGTTGTAGGCTGCACCGGTGCCGCCGTCCTCGCCGTCGATGGCCAGTCCGGCGGCGTAAGGATTACGGGTCAGGTTGTTGAGCACCGCCAACGCTGTGGATGTCCCGGATATCTTCGGATAGACAGGAACTCTGAAACCCCACGCCATGTACATGGACTGGATCATCTTGGCCACCGATTCTTCGATGGAATATTTGGTCTGATGGGTCGGGGGGCTGGGCAGGCTGACCCCGGTTGGAACGCCCCGAATAGCGGCGATCAATTTGTTGACCTTGTACCACATCAGCAGTCCACCGTCGCCGGGCTTGGCGCCCTGGCCATACTTGATCTCCACGGCACAGGGATCTTCTTTCATTTCCGGAAGTGCGTGGATGATCTCATCCCAACCAAAATACCCACTGGCAATCTGAAGAATTACGTATTTTAAAAAGCGGCTCCGGAGCAGTCGGGGCGGACAACCGCCCTCCCCGGTGCACATTCTCACCGGCATACCCAGCTCTTCATTGAGGTAGGCGACACCCATCTGGAGCCCTTCCCACATATTGGGCGACAGCGCCCCGAAGGACATCCCTCCGATAATCAGGGGATAAATTTCCCGCACCGGCGGAAGCCACCCATTTTCAGCCAGACATTTCATACTTTCTTCCGGCGGTAACACACGGCCGAGCAGCGTACGGAGCTCAAATTCATGCCGCCCCGCGTCCAATGCCGGGTCCGTCAGCATGGAGATCCGGATAAATTTGATCTGATCGAGAATGCCGCCGGGCTGGTTTCTGCGGCCGCCACGGCGTCGAGGCTGTCCCCCGCGGTCGATGTGCATCCGCAGCTTGTCGGCCTCGTCGCTCCGGGCCGGGATGATGGCATCATTGGGGCACACCATGTTGCACATGCCGCAGCCCACGCAGGCATAGGCCGGGTCGGTCTTCTGACGAATGCCATGGTATATCGTGTGCAAATTGCTGGGTGTCTCCTCTTGGTTCAGGGAGGCCTGGAATACCCGTTTCCTGAAAACCCCCAACTCGATGCTGTTCACCGGGCAAACGGCGGTGCAGTTTCCACAGAGGGTGCATTTTTCTTTGTCCCAGAGGATCTGCCAGGGCAGATCCTTCACACTCAGTGTGGAAGGGGTAACGGGTCGGTCTGTGAGCATATCTGTACCTCCTGGCGATCCGGGCCGACGATGGCCGTATCCAGATGCATGGGTTGAAAGTCTTTGGTTTTGTCCCGGTCCGGTATGGATGCATCCAGACCACAGACTTCAGAAGAAAAGGCGTACATTCCGGGCCGACCTCCGACAACTCCCGGGCGCAGCTTTTTTCGGTCCTGGACCATGAATAGGGAATGGTCCGGAAGGGAGCCGATAACACAGTTGGGACCGTCGATGATCAACTGCCGGCAGGAGTACTTTAAGTTCTTCAGGAACGCTCCATTCGGGTGACGCTGGATATCATCGTCCCTCAAGGGTGTGATCACATGTTTGTAAGTTTCTAGGTTGAGGCCGAGATTACGTATCGCGTAGTGCAGGATGTGGGTAAACACCTCCGAGTCCGATTGATATCCCATATAGCCGTCAAAGCCCCTGGAGGACAGATATTCCCGAATGGGTATGAAAGCCGTGTTTTCCCCATTGGTCATTGTCGAAAATCCCTGAATAAAAAAAGGATGGCAGGCGTATAGATTGATGGCATAGTTGGTATTCTGACGCCCTTGGGCCATAATCACACGGGCCTCCAGTTCTTTCCGATCAAGCTGCAGATACTCCGCGACCGTCATCGGGTCTCCGATTTCCTTGATCATGATCACATCCGGCCAGAACGAAAATACGATCATGTCATTCTTTTCTTCTCCCATCTGTCGAAGGGAGAGTCGTGTCGCCAGCAGCCGTGCGTATATCTCATCGGTGGTTAGGCCCTCCCAGTCTTCGGGATATTCGTAGGCTCGGATCAGATAGACGTCACGTTTGGGTACACCGGCCGGAGGGACTTTGGACCGTTTGATGGTGATTTTGTATTTGGTCATGAACCCGATGTCCATCATGAAGCGGTCTAGCCGTTTGAGTCCGTCATCGGTGAATATTCCGGAGAGAATCGGGGCATCCCGGATCTCATCGAAAGGTCCTCCAAGATCTCGCAAAAAAAGGCCGACTCCGGACCCGTCATGACCTTCCCGCATGACGTTCAGAGCGTTGATGGCCTTCATCGGCGAGACCGGCTCTTCGCTGGATATGGCGAACAGGCGACACATAAGAAACTCCTTTGTTACAAAAATGTAACGAATTTGGCGAGCAGGTTACAAAAATGTAATGAACCCATCTATATCAACAACTTCGTTGAACTATTGTGCAATATGCTTGCCAAACAGCGGCTATACGTCCAGCCGACCTCTGTGCTTCCCTTTCAAGGGCGCAGAATATCGGCCCGGCTGCCATCTTCAGGTGCCAAGCGATTTTCACAGGAGATTGATGCGTATTCCCGGACAATCAGAGAAGGTCGCTGGTGGGCGAACGGTGTGATCCGGTATCCACGATCTGCGAGAATGCTATGAATGGAACAGACCCCGGACCTGCTGGATGCTCCAGTCGCCAGTCTGAAGAGGGTTTGTCTTCGGCAGATCCGTCCCAACACCCCTAAATGAAGCGCGTAGCAGGCAATCGGAACCAACTCCTATAGAAGGTGACACGGTAAATGTCAAGGCACGACAGTTCTTGCACAACGCACCCTTCTTGCCTAAGATAACAAACACCCAATGGGAAAATTCCAAATAACAAATTACAAATCACAAACAAAAACACCAAACACCAAACACAAATCCCAAATTTCAAATAACAAATTACAAAAACCGGTTGCCCAGTACCTAATACCCAATACCCAGTACCCAATATAAAATGCCCAATACCCAATACCCATTACCCAATATCGAGTTGCCCGAGCCGTTTCGGAAAGACTTTGAAGACACATGGCGCGATTTTGAAAAGGCTTGCGATGGAGCGGGTGTGTCGATACCCGACGCCTCTGCCGTTTTCGCAGAAAAGGTCCTTCCCTTCAGTGAATTCGTTAGTCGGAGTATCCTCCGCGCCCCCACTATATTGGAAGATCTGGTACGTTCCGGAGATCTTATGGAAAAATACCGGAACGGGGTCATACGGCACAAGGTGGAGAACAGTTTACCGGATGGAGCGGAAGGCGATCTGGCCGAGGCGCTTCGAGGCGTCCGTCGTCGGGAAATGATCCGGATCGCCTGGCGAGATCTGGCCGGTCTTTCGGACTTGACCGAAACCATGACCGATTTAACCGACCTGGCAGAAGCCTGCCTCGATGGCGCATTGGATCGTCTGTTTCCGGTGCAGTGCAGCGAACTGGGTTCCCCCATTGGAAAGGACGGTGCCCCCCAACATCTTACGGTTCTCGGCATGGGAAAGCTGGGCGCCGGCGAGCTGAATTTTTCATCGGACATCGATCTGATCTTTGCATATCCCACCCGGGGGAACACCCAAGGCGGTCCGAAGACCGTCAGTACGGACGAGTTTTTCACCCGGTTGTGCCGACGACTGATCAAATTGATCGGCCAGACCACGGCAGACGGATTCGTTTTTCGAGTCGATACGCGACTGCGGCCCGACGGCGATAATGGTCCCCTGGTCATGGGTTTTGACAGCATGGTGGACTATTATCAGGTGAAGGGCAGAGAATGGGAGCGGTACGCCTGGATCAAGGCACGGACGGTTGCCGGTGATCGGCGTGCCGGACAGGAGTTGATTCGGCGGCTCAATCCCTTCATTTACAGAAGGTATCTGGATTACGGTACCTTTGCGTCGCTCCGTGACATGAAAGAAAGCATCGCTCGGGAGGTTCGCCGAAAGAGTCTCCAGGACAATATTAAATTGGGTGCCGGCGGCATCCGTGAAATCGAATTTTTCGGCCAGATCTTTCAGCTACTCCGGGGCGGTGTGTTACCGGCGCTTCAGGAACGGCGCATCGAGGTCGTTCTTCAGATTCTCGTTGCAGAAGGCTACATTCCCATGGAGACCTGCCTTGCCCTGCAGACCGCCTATCGGACCCTGCGCATGGTAGAGCACCGCCTTCAGGAGTATTCAGACCAACAGACCCACATGCTCCCCTCAAATCCTCTGGCCAAACAACGCCTGGCCCTATCTATGGGCTTTGAAGGCTGGGAAGCGTTTTACAACGAGATTTCCCATCATCGTTCGCAGGTTCACCGTTGCTTTAATGAGCTTCTCCAAAGCCCCGAAGAAGATTCGTCCACAGATACGGCATCAACCCTTGAACCGGCATTGGCTGCCGTCTGGCAGGAGACCATGGATGATGGGGAAGCTGAAAGCACTTTGACAGCCGCCGGATATGCGGATGCCAAGGAGGCGCGACGCTTGTTGGACCATTTGCGCGGACACTCACAGACCCGAGCCATGACCCCCGAAGGCCGTAGCCGGCTGGATCGATTGGTGCCGATTCTTCTTGGGGAAATCGGCACCTGTGAAAACAACGGCATCGTGCTTCATCGAATTCTGGATCTCATACAGTCGATTGAACGGCGAACGACCTATCTGTCTTTATTGCTGGAGAGTGCCACCGCCCGGGCGCATCTGGTTCGACTCTCTGCTGCGAGTCCGTGGATTGCGTCGTTTTTGGCCAAATATCCAGCACTTCTCGATGAGCTGCTGGACTCCCGCACGCTGTATGCCCCGCCGGCCCGAAGTGATCTTGAAAATGAACTGCGGCTCTATCTGGAAAGGCTTTCCGAACCGGATCTGGAACTCCAGATGGAAGTGTTGTGTTTGTTCAAGCAGGTCAATGTACTCCGGGTTGCCGCTGCCGATATCACCGGTGTCTTGCCGCTGATGCGGGTCAGTGATCACCTTTCCGATATCGCCGAGGCCGTCCTGAATGAAGTGCTTTTTCTGTCCTGGGATTACCTGGTTCAAAAGCACGGCAAACCGACGTGTCTGATAGGGGATACTCCCTGCGACCGGGGTTTTGCGATGATCGCTTATGGAAAACTGGGCGGCCTCGAGCTGGGGTATGGATCCGATCTGGACTTGGTGTTTCTTCATGCCGGCGCCGGGCACGGCACCTCCGGGAGCGAGCATCCCATTGATGACACCACATTTTTTGCCAGAGTCGGCCAGCGTGTGCTCCACATCATGAGCGCGAGAACAGCGCTTGGCTTTTTGTATGAAATCGACATGCGCCTGCGTCCCAGTGGCAGCTCCGGGATTCTGGTGAGCCATGCGGATGCCTTCCTTAATTATCAGCTGGAAGATGCCTGGACCTGGGAGCACCAGGCGCTGCTCCGGGCGCGGGCCATCGCCGGAGACCCGCAGATGATCGAACGGTTTAACTCGATCCGGAAAGAAGTCCTCTGTCGGGAGCGAGAGCCGAAAACGCTCCGGCAGGAGGTATTCGACATGCGTGAGCGTCTCCGTAACGAGCGGGACGACTCGGAAGGAGACCAGTTTAACATCAAGGACGGACGCGGCGGAATTATCGATATCGAGTTTCTGGTACAGTTTCTCATCCTGCAGCATGCCCATCGGTTTCCGGAATTGACACGGTGGAGTGACAATGTCCGGCAGATCCGGACACTGGCTGCCTGCGGTATCATCGAATGGGATACCGCCAGTTTTTTGCGAATGGCGTATTTGACGTTTCGTTCAAAAATCCACCGACTCAATCTCCAGGAACAGCCGGCCCGGGTTGCCGAAGATCAATTCGGTCCGCTGAGGCGAGGCGTTGCAGAGATCTGGGATAGGTATCTTTAAAGTGCCCACCTGAGTGGCTATCGTTCATTCAAGCAAGAGCGGATAGGCTGCATAAGAAAGATTCTGAAGGATTCGAGGGTTCAAGGATTCAAGGATTCAAGTGAAATATAAAGAGGTGAGCGATTCTGGAGTGATTCACACCGTTATGTATCAGTCCTGTTGAAACCCGTTCTGGCCCTCGCTTTTGGTGAGAACAGGATTGAGCCAGCGCACCGGTAATGCACGGCGTGGGGTCGTTATCGGTATCGGAATCGAGACAGGAGGGCCATTTTCGAAGTCGATACCGGTTCTGAACCCGATACCGACTCCGATGATCCCGACAGGCTGATATTCGTATACTATATCTCATTCAGAAAAGAATTCTGACATCTGCTCTGGAAGCCGACACCCTTGACCCCTTGACCCCTTGACCCCCTGGATCCTGGAACCCTATCGTCGACCAACAGGTTGGTCGACGGTATAGAAATTACAACCCTGTAATTTTTTTAGTCATGATGTTACAAATTTGTAACTCAACTTGTTAATTTTACAAAAACTTATTTTTGTGTAATATATTGTAACTGCTGCATTTTTCTTTTTCTTCGCGTTATGGCACACCTCTTGCTCAATTACTACCGGTAACTTGCAGCGAAAATCAAAACCCCCTTGGAGAAAACCGGGTCAGAGAAAACCAATCAATATGGAGCCATATCGAGTTTAACCTGAAGACCCTATTCCGGGACCCAACATGAATCGAGAAATATCCGTCGCCAACGGCCATACCCAGGACGCGCTTCGAAAAACAGCCCAGATGCTGCATGACCAGCGCGAGACGTTGATTGCTGAATTTCTAAAGAGTGATCTGCCGGATTTCATGGATCGACATACAGGGGTCTTGGACGATTATTTCCGGGAGAGTTTTGAATCGAGCCTTGCCGGTCCCTCCATGAATATTATTCGAAATCCCTACGTGATGATTGCTCTGGGAGGATATGGCCGCCAGGAGCAGTGCATCCATTCGGACATCGACCTGCTGATACTATTTAAGAAAAAGGTACCGCCTGCGGCTGAGGACTTGATCCGGGAAATTGTGTATCCGCTTTGGGATCTGGGATTCGAGGTGGGATACGCCACGCGGTCCCTCAAAGAATGCATCAGCCTGGCTGGCAAGGATTATGAGGTGTTGACGTCTTTGTTGGACGCACGGTTCATCTGTGGTGCTTCATTGCTTTACACCGAGCTGCTGGACCTGTTTCGGAAAAAAGTGCTGTTGCGTCACTCCGGTAAAATCATCGACTGGCTGGTGGACCGGAATGTGGAACGGCACGGACATTTTGGAGACTCATCCTATCTTCTGGAGCCCAACCTAAAAGAAGGCCAGGGCGGACTGCGGGATTATCACACCATGCTCTGGATCGGCAAGATACGTCATGATTTCAAACAGCGCCGGGATTTCGAATATACCGGCCAGATGTCCCACAATGAATACCGGCGGTTTGCCGGGTCCTTGGCGTTTATCTGGAAAGTGCGAAGTCGTCTCCACAACCTGGCCGGGCGCAAATGCGACCAGCTTCATCTCGAATACCAGGTGGCTCTGGCAGAAGAATTGGGTTTCGAACAGAACAACGGACAGAAACCGGTTGAGCGATTTCTGGGTGAGCTCCACGGCAAGATGGAATTCGTCAAGCAGCACTATCTGATCTATACCCGCGAGCAGGGATTTCCGAAGCGGTCCCGGCGCGGCAGAAAACCCAACAGGAAATCGCAGGTGTCCGGGCTGGAAATTCGAAAGGACTTGCTGGCGTTTAAATCTCCAGAGAAAATCCTGGAGACGCCGGAGCTGCTGATTAAAATTTTCGAAGAAAGCGCCCGCCTCAAGATCGCTCTGAGTGCCGAGGCTCAGCGGTTGGTCCAGGAGTTTGCCTACCTGTTGGATGATGCCTATCGGCGGCGGCCGGATGTGGTCAAATCCTTTGAACGGATTCTGATGGCGCCCTCACCCGAAATCGGTGCGCTCAGCACCATGCTCAGTACCGGCATTCTCCTGCGTTTGATTCCCGAGTTTAAAAATCTGGTCAACCGTATTCAATACAACGAATACCACATCTACCCCGTGGACAAGCATTCCCTGCGAACCGTGCAAATGCTCAAGAGCCTTGGAACCCAGGAGGATCCGTCCAGCGATTTTTTTGATGGCTTTCTTCTAAAGGAGATCAAAAACCGGAAACGGCTATATTGGGCCGCACTGCTCCACGACATTGGAAAGGGTGAACCCGGCGGTCGCCATTCGGAAACCGGTGCGGAGATTGTTCAAAAGCGATTGATCGAATTCGGTTACCGGGAGAAAGACGTGGAAACCATGGCGACCCTGGTGCGGGATCATCTGCTGCTGGTAAAGACCGCTACCCGCCGGGATCTCAACGACGAGGGAACGGCCATTGCCTGCGCCCGGCACATTAAAGATGTGGAACTGCTCAAAATGCTTTATCTGCTGACGGTGGCCGATTCCATGGCCACCGGCCCAAAGGCCTGGAACGAGTGGAGTGCCGTGCTCTTGCGGGAGCTGTTCCTTAAGGTGCTCAGCACTCTGGAGCGGGGTGAGCTGGCGTCTGATGAAGCGGTAAATATTATCGAGGGCAAAAAAGCTGAGATTCTGAATAGTTTCGATCAGGCATCGGAGCGCGAAGACATGGCAGCCAAGTTCGAGTTCATGTCGCCAAGATATTTGCTTTACATGCCGGGCACCCATATCCGGGAGCACGCCGATCTATATCGACAACTGGGAGAGAAGGAATTTGTATGGGATGTCAAACGGGCCAATGGCTCCGATACGCGCACGGTGATTCTCTGCGCTAAAGACAGACCCGGGCTATTCTCCAGGATTGCCGGCGTGTTCACCCTGAACGGCATCGATATTCTCGATGCCCAGATCTTCACGTGGCGCAACAAAGTGGCTCTGGATATTTTTGAAGTGAAACCGCCGCCGGATCAGATCTTTGAAGCGGAGCGTTGGCGGCGAGCCGAGGGGAACCTTCAGGATGCCCTCAACGGAACACTGGATATCACCAAAGTTTTGAAGCAGCGAAAAAAGCTCTATCGTCCCAAGAAACCTCGGATTTCGATGGTTTCCGACAGGGTGGTGATCGATAATAAGACATCCAGTTTTTTTACGATTGTCGAAGTTTTCACCTACGATTTTCCCGGGCTGCTGTTTTGCGTGACCGACGCGCTCTTCCGCTGCGGGTTGGACATCTGGGTCTCTAAAATCGCCACACGGATCGATCAGGTGGTGGACGTGTTTTATGTTCGCGATCTCGAGGGCCAGAAAGTTACGGATGACGACAAGGTGGCTTCTATAGAATCGGCCATTCTCGAGGTGCTGCCGGGAGGAGGCCGGCGCACCTGAATGGAAAATGACTGCTTGAAAACCTATAACACTGAAAGAAATAAGGAGGAATTTTTTAACAATGATTAAACGACTCGGATGGCTCATGGTATTGTTCCTGCTGGCACCTGCCGCCAGCGCTTTTGGAGCCGACAAACTTGACACTGGAGATACGGCCTGGATGATCGTCTCCACTGCTTTGGTAATGATGATGACACCCGCCGGGCTGGCACTTTTTTTCGGCGGCCTATCGCGATACAAGAATATGCTCAACACTTTTGCCATGACCTTCGTGTCCTACTGTCTGGCCAGTGTGATCTGGGTGGTCTGGGGGTATACCCTGGCTTTTGGCCCGAGCAAGGGAGGGTTCGTGGGTGGATTGTCCCACCTGTTTCTCGGAGGCATCGGTGTTGACAGTTTATCCGGAACGATTCCGACGCTTGTGTTTGTGTTGTTTCAAATGACCTTCGCCGGGATTACCGTGGCCCTTGTGTTGGGATCTATCGTAGACCGGATGAAATTCTCTTCCTGGATCGTGTTTGCGGTACTGTGGCTGACTCTTGTCTACTCTCCGGTAGCCCATTGGGCATGGGGTGGCGGCTGGATGGGCTCCATGGGGGCACTCGACTTTGCAGGCGGCACGGTGGTTCACATCAATGCCGGTGTGGCGGGGCTGGTTCTGTGTCTTGTGCTCGGAAAACGGATCGGCTACGGCAAGGAAGCCATGTTCCCCTCGAGTATCAGTCTGACGGCTATCGGCGCAGCACTTCTCTGGTTTGGATGGTTTGGCTTCAACGCCGGCAGTGAACTGGCGGCCGACGGTGTGGCAGCTTCGGCCTTTCTGGTCACCAATACCTCCGCCGCCATTGCGGCCCTGACATGGATGTTCGCGGAGTGGATCCGCGATGAGAAACCAACAGTGCTCGGTTTAGCTTCCGGAATCGTGGCAGGTCTGGTGGCCATTACCCCGGCGGCCGGGTTTGTCTCACTGTCCGGGGCCCTGATTATCGGGATCGGCGCTGGCATTATCGGATATTTCAGCGTGGCGGTGCTGAAACAAAAGCTGGGATTTGACGACTCTCTGGATGCCTTTGGCGTGCATGGCATGTGCGGTATTTGGGGAGCCCTGGCCACTGGCCTTTTTGCCAATCCAGCCATCTCGGGAAGTGCCGGCCTGTTCTACGGAAATCCGAAACAGCTCTGGATTCAATTCGTTTCCATTGTCGCCACGGCTGCGTACAGCGGGATCATGACCCTCATCCTGATCTATGTGACCAAAGCGATTACCGGAGGTATTCGGGTCACCGAGGACGACGAAGTCAAGGGGCTGGATAGCTCCCTGCACGGTGAGAGAGGATTTTAGATTATCTAAGTCGGTTCGCCCGTTTTATTCGATTTTTCTCACTTCGAACCGGCAAACGGGAAGACCCTTCGACTTACGCTCAGGACAAGCGGGCAAACCGGCAAACCTTTCTACAAGGAGGAAGGAAAAATGAAAAAAATAGAGGCCATCATCAAGCCGTTCAAGCTGGATGATGTCAAGGAGGCCCTGAATGAAATCGGCATCCAGGGAATGACCATTTCGGAAGTTAAAGGATACGGCCGGCAAAAGGGGCACAAGGAAATCTACCGCGGTGCCGAATATGTGGTCGATTTCATCCCCAAAGTCAAAATCGAGGTCGTAGTGGATTCCGACCAGGCCGACAAGGTGGTTGAAAAAATCATGGCGGCGGCGAATACCGGCAAGATCGGAGATGGGAAGATATTTGTCTTCGTGATTGAAGAGGCGATAAGGGTGAGGACGGGTGAGAAGGGCTCCGACGCAATATAGATAATTGGGTATTCGGTATCAGGTATTGGGTAACAGACCATTTCCATTTTGAAATTAGTGGTTGATGCCGGATGTTGGGTTTCAGGTTTCAGGTGTCAGGAGCTAGAGAATTGAATAGTGGAAAGAAATCTGAATGATCTCCGTAACAGTTCGTGTTTAAAGGGGAACCAACACTTGAACCCTCGACCCCTTGGATCCTTGAATCCTTTTACTCCACCCAGTGTCGAGAAGGGACAATTCTAAAAGCACAGATAGCGAATTGAAAATCATAATCATCACCTAAAAGGAGGTAGTAGACAATGACACCAAAAGAAGTATTGGACATGGCAAAAGAGAATGGAGCCAAAATCGTAGATCTTCGATTTATGGACTTCCCCGGACTGTGGCAGCATTTTTCCGTGCCGGTGAGCGAACTGGAGGAATCGAGCTTTGAGGATGGGTACGGGTTTGATGGCTCGAGTATCCGCGGCTGGCAGCCCATCAACGCCAGCGACATGCTCGTGGTGCCGGATCCTGCCACGGCAAAGATGGACCCCTTTTACGAAGTGCCGACCTTGACGTTGATCTGCAACATCGAAGATCCGGTCACCCGGGAATCCTATACCCGGGACCCTCGCTATATCGCCAAAAAGGCGGAAGCCTACCTCAAGAGCACCGGCATCGGCGACACCGCGTTTTTTGGTCCGGAGGCCGAGTTTTTTATCTTCGATGACGTGAAGTTCGAGAGCGGTCGTAACTTTGCATTCTATGATCTCGACTCCATTGAAGGTGTGTGGAACACCGGACGGGAGGAAGGACCGAACCTGGCCTATAAACCCCGCCACAAGGAAGGCTACTTTCCGGTGCCGCCCATGGACAAGTTCCAGGACCTGCGTTCAGAAATGCTGCTGACCCTGGAGAGTCTTGACATCGCCGTCGAGGCCCAGCACCACGAAGTGGCCACTGCCGGTCAGGCCGAGATCGACATGCGCTTCCAGCCGCTGCTCCAAATGGCCGACCAACTCATGTGGTTTAAGTATGTGCTCAAGAACGTGGCCTATCGTCACGGACATACCGTTACCTTCATGCCCAAGCCGCTCTTCGAGGACAACGGCACCGGTATGCACACCCACATCAGTATCTGGAAAGAGGGGAAACCGACGTTTGCCGGCGACAAGTATGCGGGCGTGTCCCAGGAGGCCCTTTACGCCATCGGCGGCATCCTGAAACATTGTAAGGCGCTGTGTGCATTTACCAATCCGACCACCAACTCTTACAAACGGCTGGTCCCGGGATTCGAAGCACCGGTCAACCTGGCCTACTCCAGCCGTAACCGGAGCGCGGCCGTTCGGATTCCCATGTACTCGGCATCACCCAAGGCCAAACGGATCGAGTTCCGGACCCCGGATCCATCCTGCAACGGGTACCTGGCCTTTTCCGCCATGCTCATGGCAGTCATCGACGGCATCGAAAACAAAATCGATCCTGGCGATCCGCTCGACAAGAATATTTACGATCTGCCGCCGGAAGAGCTCGCCGAGCTCGAATCCGCACCCGGCTCCCTGGAAGAAGCATTGGCCGCCCTGGAAGCCGACCAGGAGTTCCTGCTCAAGGGCGATGTCTTCACCAAGGACGCCATCGACATGTGGATCGAGTACAAGACGGAAAACGAGGTCAACGATGTGAAACTGCGACCCCATCCCCAGGAGTTCTTTTTGTACTTCGATATTTAAGAATATTCATAACAGTCAGACTAAAAAAACCAGGACCCGCTTTTGCGGGCTCTGGTTTTTTATTTTGTAAACAAGGTTCCTAATGTAATTAATTAGGCAGTCGGGGAGATTTTTGCACCAACTCTTGTCATTCCGGACTTGATCCGGAATCTAGGTCTTTTATAGAGTCAATTTCTAAATGCAGGACCGGAGGCTGTCCCCGCGCAGGCAGGGCCCGGTATGACGGACCCCTGAATTAATTTGAATACTTAGACAAAACGTATTCGATGGACTCCCAGTAATGGGGTTTTACCCGATCGTTAAGCAAACCTTTAAGATCAATATAATGATTTGCCCAAAGATCAAGTTCATAGGGGTCTTTGAAAGTCCAGGGAATATCCGGGCTGAGCCCGAAACACCAGCTATCGTTTATGCTCTGGGATTCCGGCCATAGTTGGATACCGTAATTTCCCGGATTCTCCGCCAGGGCGGATCCTTGAACAACGGATAGAATCTCGGGCTCCACGGAATGAATAAACGGGAGAATGGCTTCCAGCTCCGACAGTTGCCGATCGAGTCTTTTTTTTGTGACCCCCGGTAAAAACAGGATCAGCCCGATAGCCACCTTAACGTGTCGTGAAAGAATTTTTATTGCCCGGACAAGATCTTGTCTTTTCAATCCTTTATTTATGATGCTCAGCAAACTATCTTCAAGAGCTTCAACACCTATGAAGACGTCTGTGCAGCCGGTATCTGCCAGCCTACGTCCGAGTTCATCGTTTACCCAGGATTCGCCGCGCAGCATGAAGTTGTATGGGATGTTTATTCCATCCTCAGAAAGCCTATCTGTAAGTTGCATTATCGACTTGAAATCCAGTGAGTCGGAAGAAAGCATCACGTCTTTTACAAGCGGATTTATTCCGGCGATTTGTTTGAAGTCGCGTGCGATATCGTCTGATTTCCTTGGATGGTATATTAACCCGGCGCACGTCTTGCTGTTGCAGAATCCGCAACTTCCGTATCGGCATCCATGACCCGAATAAACCGTCGTAAAATCCGAGGAGGGCACAATTCTGAAATCCGGTTGAATTCCCGGGGGTCGAAACGATCGTATGATTATGCCCTTAGTTGGATAACGGCCCTCGGAGCGATTCTTAATAATTTTGCTAATAAATCCATCGACTTCGAATCCAACACAGACATAGTCAAAAAGTCCGGATAAGAGTTGAATCTGTTGCTCATTGAGACAATTAATAGCAGCGCCACCAAGGGCGGTGATTGTTTCGGGGTGAGTCTCTTTCTGTTTCAAGGCGTGACGGCCATGAATTAGAATATCCGGGGAAAACAATGCAGAATAAAGCACAAATCCATAATCAGAAAACTTGGAAGGTATATATTCATCGAGCCAGTTAAAGGTGGAAAAAACCCGACGGTTCATCCAGAGGGGGGATTCCCAAGAGGAGAAAAACGGTTCAGGTGGGTCGAAATAATCGATTTGCCCGGATAACCCAATAATCTCAGCCGGCAACCCATATTTTTCCAATGCACTCGCGAGATAAACTAAACCGGCTTGCGTTTTATCCCCTTCCGATGTTGGGGAGGTCACAATGAGAGCTTTTCGATTCAAGACTTGTAATCTTTCTTTTTGAGATAATTTGCTAGATTAGCAATGCTCTCTGGTTTTGAACTGTCAGATAGTTGAGTTTTTCCTGTTGTTCTTTCCACTTGCGTAAAGGCAATAGGCCTTCTCACAGTGTCCGGTGCAACACCCGCTTTCATCGCCGACATGATGCCGGCTGCCTCCAGATAATTATCTGCGTAAATTAATTTTCCCTCTTTAAAGGGAAAGTTAGAAAGATTGTTTTTCATGTGGTTTTTGTTTTCACGAACCGCAATGATCGGTATATCCTGTTCGATGGCGGCGAGCGTTGGTAACCCGACACACCCGTCGGGAATCACCAGACAATCAATATCCGCCGCGGATATAATTCCGGGTGCATTAAAGATGTCTGGATTCGAAACGATTCGTGGACTTCGGTGCAGGCCCTTCATAACACTGAATAGGAAGGTAACAGATACAATCTCTGCAGCCATCCTCGGATCAACAACACCAATATCCATGTTCAATATGTCCATAGACTCCATCATTGGTGAATGTGCAGTGGGGACATTCAGCATCAATGACAGTGCATGGGTCAGCATGGCTTCCACCCCACCCCAAGGATTAACCATGCCGCCTAAATAGTAGTCTCGGTGATATGCTTGAGGCACCTTTATCACGGAGGATAGCGCTATGGCATCGTAATGTTCGCGTTTTCCTAATAATGAATTATAGAGTGTTTCGAAATTCTTGATTTTGCCAACAGCTCTTCCGGAGCTGGAGTAGACAGATTCCATTTTTACATTGTCTTTAATGGTTAAAACTAGGGGACATTCTGCTCCGAAAGAGGCGCGGGTTGCTGAGGCAAGGTTGATGGCTGCTTTCTGAAAGCGTTCATCTTCATGCTCATCGATAACGAGCATTACCCGATTAGACCTTACCTTCTGCAAGCCCAAGGTGCCCATTAGCAGACGTGTTAGGACGCTTCCTTCAACATACAATGCATTATCGGGAAGTTCGTTTATGTCGGAGGCATTGACGACATTGGGATGAGTGATCAGGCAATCGCACACTGAAGCCAGCAGGCGTGCAGTTGGTCCACCATCACCGGAATGGCCTCCAAGCTCAGCTCCGATTCCTGTTGGAATTAAAAAAACGGAGTTGAATGTTTCTGTATTTTGATAGCCTCGTTTTTTAAAATTGAAGATCGAGGCTCTTGATAAAATAGCGTTGGCTCTATTCATCTCAAGAATGCCAAGCTCACAGTGATAACCATCTTTATCAGTTCGCGTGACTACAAAGCGTATTGGAATCTCATTTTCACGGAGATTTTCTAAAACAGAATCGGAAAATAATAAAAATAGAGACCCGCTATTTGATGGCTTAGGAATATAAACCTCTTTCTCATACATTAACATGATTAGATTGCTCCGCATCTTGAAAGAAAATCATTATAGTCGAATTGTTTTATCAATTTAAGATCACCACCAAGCGTATAGGAATATATGCTTGGCAAATTGATTCCGTTAAACATGTTAGATTTCACAAGAGTGTACGCCCCCATATTCTCGAAAACGATCTTAGATCCGATCTCTAAAGGCTCATCGAAAGTGTACTCTCCAAACAAATCCCCTGCCAAGCAACTCGCGCCAGCCAATATGTAGTTGTATTTGCCATTCTTGGATTCATTTTTAATATTAGGTTTGTATTGATACTCAAAAACCTCAGGCATATGGTTAATAGTAGAATCAAGGACCGCAATATAACGATCGTCAATTTTAAACATATCCACGACAGTCGAAACGATGCACCCTGCAGCGGAAACAATTGCTTTTCCAGGTTCGAAGAAGAATTCTAACCCGTATTTTTCTTGTGCAAAATTTATGGCTTTTTTTAATGAATTGAAATTGATTGCATTGTTGAATAGATACCCTCCCCCAAGATTAATCCAGCTTATGTCTTCGACTCTATTTCCGAGAACATCAAAAATCTTTTTTAAAGTACGAGTGAGCTGAGAGAAATCATTGGATTCGCAGTTTGTATGAAAGTGAAGGCCTGATGTTCTGTTAGATTCAAAATCAAGAAAAGTAATATTCTCAATAGGAATTCCAAGTTTAGAGTAGTTCCTACATGGGTTATATCTATCATCGCTAAGTAATGAAAGCCTTGGGTTAATGCGAAAGCCAGACTTAACATTGCGATAATCAGATAAATTAATTTGATTCGCTTGATGTAGAGAATTAAAAGAAAAATATGCACAATAGCTTGCGAAATGTTTTAAGCCCTTCTCATCTATATAGGGTGAAGTAAAATGTATTGTCTGTCCATTTTTTATAACGCTTTTAGCCAATAACACTTCATTGAGCGAAGATGCTGAAAATCCTTTAACAAAATTAGCAATGAACTTCAGTCCAGAATAAATCGAAAAACTTTTCAAAGGAAATAGGATTTTTAATTCAATGCCATCTGTAATGGCTTGAATAAAATCATAAGAAGATTTTATCTTCTTTTCATCATATATAAACGATGGTGTGGGCAGATTGTCATATTTGCCTGTTGTATGCTCTATGCTTGTCATAGTGATCTACGTATTGTCTTAGTAAACAACTTCATATCCTTTTGGAAAATCGATAATAGTTTCTTCGTAATCTCTATTATATTTGATCTTTGCTTTCGAAATCCAACTGCCACTCAAAACTTTCAATTCTGATCTGACACACTGCCTTTTGAATGAAGCAAACGGAAAATGGGCGCTCATGACTCTACGCAATTCTTCCTCTTTTTGCTTCCTCTTCGTTGTATCTTGATCAATAATCGCAGTTAACAAATCAATAAAGAAACTACGTATTTCAGCATATATCTTTGGAAATTTTTTTAAGAGTAAATCGTCTCTATCTTTTAGTTTCAGAGAGCCAATAGTTGTCATTCCGAGAACACTGCCATTTTTTTCGCTGTAGTCAACAAGAGGAAAGTCAAGAGAAAACGTGAACGTGATATGATTCTCAGGGTCGATGTCCGGATGAGATGGATCTATAATCAGCCTGACACCATTATCAAAAGACAATTTCGAACTCTTAGTATTATTACCTGCATTCAATGTTTAAGTGCAACACTCGGCCTTAAAGACTTCCGGCGGTGTTTTGAATTTCAAGCATTTTCTTGGCCGGTTGTTAAGCCAGTGTTCG
>Ga0049114_1000012_pt1 | contig 57927 bp, 48 predicted proteins | sample WorMettanBELIZE2_FD_55211 | JGI IMG/M metagenome (GOLD analysis project Ga0049114, IMG submission 55211) | Marine gutless worms symbiont microbial communities from Max Planck institute for Marine Microbiology, Germany - Olavius tantulus BELIZE.2 | ecosystem: Host-associated > Annelida >... | reverse complement strand
TCTGCGCTTAGGTGTCGATAGGTTTTTGGCATAATATCGCGTCATATCGCGAAAGCCTTAAAACCTAAAAGTGTTGCACTTACTTATTGAACTGGGGATTGGGATTAAAGCTCAGATAGATCGTATGATGGGATACCGAGGGGTTCGGGTGCGGCGGACTTGTCTCATCCGTACCGATGATTTTCAGCTCAACAGCGTCTTTATCCGACGTCTCAGAGAACACCGATAGCCATAGTTCCACCTTGTCGATTTCCAGACGGGGAACTCCGGATTCCATGGACTGTGCGGTCTGGATTTCATGCTTTAGCGCTTCCAGGACCTCGTCCACGTCAAAATACATTCCTCGACAATGCCTTGGGGGTCCCGCCAGGATCATGATAAGCGGAAGTAAACACCAGAGGCTCCATTTGATATATCCCATGGATGGATACCTCCTTTCCCTGTGTACGGTAAGCTTACCCGGGCATGCATATGTTACGGATCGTTCCGATCCGATCAATGGTGCATTCCACAATATGGCCGGGTTTCAGAAGCACGGGCGGGTCCCTGAAAAAACCGACCCCGGAAGGCGTCCCGGTGAGAATGATATCGCCGGGCAGCAGAGAGATGTCTTCGCTGATATCTTCGATGATCGTTGGAATGTCGAAAATCATGTCCTTGACCCACCCGCGCTGCATCACCTCGCCATTGACACGAGCGGTCAATTCGAGTTCCTGTAAATCGTCTATCTCATCCAGGGTAGCCAGAACCGGGCCCATGGGGGCAAAGGTGTCAAAGGATTTTCCGCGGAACCACTGAGAGTCGGCAAACTGGGCGTCCCGTCCGGAAACGTCATTGGCCACGGAAATCCCAGCGATCACCTGTAACGCCGCCTCTTTCTTGACACGCTTGGCGGCTTGGCCGACAACCAGAGCCAGCTCGACTTCCCAATCAATCTGACGACTGCTTCGTGGGAGCAAAATCGGATCATAGGGGCCGTTGAGCGCGGTGGGTGCTTTTGAAAACAGCAGCGGGCGGGTCGGATTGTCAAAGCCCCCCTCCTTGGCATGCTCGGCATAATTTTTCCCGAGGCAGATAATTTTTGACGGTGGCGCCACGGGCGCCCCGAGGCGAACGTCCATTTTCTGGCCCGGTGAATCCACCCGGGCTGCTTTTTCCAGCCAACCGTCGGTGAAAAACCGGGCTCCGATGTCCGGTATTTCCGGATATATCTCGGTCAGATCGACGATGGCGCCGTCCTTCCATAGACCGGGTTTTTCGTTTCCCACCTCTCCGAATCGGATAAGCCGCATGGTGTTGGTTTCCTTTGAATGCGTTGTGTCCATCCCACGGAAGGGGCCTGATGTCACCCAAGCGTGGGTATAGCCGCCGAAGAACGCGAAGCTTCGATCGGGTAAGGGATGTGTGCGAGTTTTGCACGGCCGTGCGACGCGCCGCATCGCTTGTTGCATTAACCATAGTTTTAATGCAATGCCTCGGTCAATACAACCCTTGGGGGGAGGCGGTCGGAGGGGATCACCAACGTAACGCCGTTATGCCTCAGGGGCTTTCCGGAGGTTCCTCCGGGAGGACGGGCTGAGTGCCGGCCTCGTCTTTTAAGCCGTCATGGTATCGCTTTTCAGCATACCAGTTGATCTGGCGGCAGATACCCCGAATGATGCTGACTTCCCGTGCACGCAGCCGCATTCGGGTTCCAAAATGGCGGATTTTATTCATCCAGTAATCCGGATTTTCCGGATTGATATAACTGATGCGGACCAGGATATCCCTCAATTGGGCGTACATGCCATCCAGTTCGTGCCGATTCGCCAACCGTGGCAGAGGCGGTTCTTTCTTACCTAAAGTGGCCTTGAACAGCTCATAGCAGACGACCATGACGGCCTGGGACAGATTCAGGGAGGAAAAGCGGTCGGTAGGAATGTTTAACAGGTGATGACAGAGTCGGATGTCCGCATTGGTGAGACCCCTGTCTTCCGGCCCAAAGAGGAGGGCGATGCGGTTCTTCTGGGAGAGCGGGATCAGATCTCTGGCCAGTTTCCCCGGGGACGCGATGACCTTACGCTGGCCTCCGACACGCGCCGTGGTCCCCACGACGCATTGGTAGGGGGCCACGGCGTCTTCCAGGGTATCATAGACTTGAATCTGGGTGGCTACTGCCGCAGCCGCCTGGGTGGCCATCCGGAGGACCTTGATCATATCGAAATTTTCGGGCTGGACAACAATCAGGCGCCGGATGCCCATGTTGCACGCGGCCCTTGCCGCCGCACCGATATTTTCCGGGAATCGGGGTTTGTGCAGCACGACGGAGACGTTATCCAACCGGATTTTTTCAGAATCTCTTGGCGACATGTCCTCACCACAGAAATCGGGCACCTTTCCCGGCACATCGTCGGCCGGACGGGGTAAACGGCGATCGGATCCGCATCTCCTGGGAAGAAGATCCCATCACAGCGGGCCCAAGACGGGTCCGAGCGGATCGAATTGCCGTTTTCGGAGGTGCTGTGAGTGTATCCTGAAATCGTGGAACGGTGTTATTGCCGAACGATTTCAAAGCTGTTGAAAAAGTACCCGATCTCAAAGGCTGCGGTTTCAGGGGCATCCGACCCATGCACGATATTTTTCTCGATATCCGTCGCATGATCCGCCCGGATGGTTCCCGGATCGGCTTCCTTGTAATTGGTGGCCCCCATGAGCTTGCGATTTTTAGCGATGGCTTCGGTTCCCTCCAGAATCATGACCACGGCAGGACCGGAAGACATAAAGTCGGTGAGGCTGTCGAAAAACGGTTTTCCGTGATGTACGGCATAAAATCCTTCCGCCTGCTTTTTGTCCATATGGATCATCTTCATGGCAATGATCTTCAGATCGTTCGCTTCAAAGCGCTGGATGACGTCGCCGATTAATCCCCGGGCGACTCCGTCGGGTTTGATAATGGACAGTGTCCGTTCCATACTGATGGGTTCCTTTCCTGTGGCCCGGGCCGACCGTTTTTCCCGTGTCGTTAAAACCGGAAGACCCGGTTGTGATGGGTCGTGGATATGCGGCACGGCGCTGCCGATGCCACCGCTTTCCCAACCGTAAACGAAATAAAACAACATCACCGCCAAGGCAGGGTTCGTGCGCTGAGGCGCTTCCGTCCGGCGGTGATTGGCTGGCTGTGGAAGTCTCGTCGTGATACGATGATATAGCGGGAGCCATAACAAAAGGCTTTCCCCAAGTCAACTCAACAGCGGTGCGGCTTCACACCACAGGCAAGTCTCCCGCTGCTTGACAACCCATGGGGATTGACATAAATATCGTCATTCTTGGAATCGGCCCGAATCGTTCGGTGCGACGTTCGATCCGGGCCGGGAACCATTGCGCGGACGCAACATGGACCGGACAAAACTGATTTTGGCTGCCGCACTGATTATCGGCGGCGTCATGGTTGTCTCCTTTGTTTTTTACTTCCGTTCACCACCGGAAAAGGGGCCTGTTGGCGTGCCGCTCACGAACCGGGAAATGGTACGAGAGCCGGTTCACCTTTATTTTGCCGACCGCAGCAACACCCACTTGACGGCGGAAAAGCGACTGCTCCCGCGGCCCGACGATCCGGCGGCTCTGGCGAGGCTGATCGTTGAGGCACTTATTCAGGGGCCCGAAACCGGGCTGGTGCGAACGCTTCCGGAGACAGGTGGCGTTACGGCGGTGTTTATCACACCGGACGGGGTCGCATTTGTCGATTTGGATGAATCGATCCGAAAAGATCATCCGGGAGGAAGTCGGACCGAGTTGCTGACGGTCTACTCCATCGTCAACTCGGTGGTTCTTAATATTGCCGGAGTGGATTCGGTCAAATTGCTCATCGGGGGTCAGGAAGCCGACACTCTGGCTGGCCATATCAGTCTGGCGGCTCCACTCCCGGTAAATATGATGATGGTTCGATGAAAAAAGTTAAAATTAACGATATCCGGAATATCGGAATCATCGCCCATATTGATGCGGGTAAGACGACCGTAACGGAACGCATACTGTATTACACGGGGCGATCCCATAAGATCGGAGAAGTTCACAACGGGGAAGCGGTCATGGACTGGATGCCCGATGAGCAGGAACGGGGCATCACCATTACCTCGGCCGTCACGACCTGTGTCTGGAACGGTCGCGAAATCCACATTATCGATACGCCGGGACATGTCGATTTTACGATCGAAGTCGAGCGCTCGCTCCGGGTACTGGATAGTGCCATCGGTGTGTTCTGCGCCGTCGGTGGTGTCGAACCCCAATCTGAGACGGTCTGGCGTCAGGCCGATAAATATCAGGTTCCGAAAATGGCCTTTGTCAACAAAATGGATCGGGTCGGAGCCGATTTTTTCGGCACCGTCGACATGATGCGGGAGCGTCTCGATGCCAATCCGTTGATTTTATCCCTGCCGGTCGGTGCAGAGGATGCATTTTCGGGGGTGATCGATCTTGTGGCCATGGAGCAGGTATCCTGGGATGACGACTCCCTGGGGGCAACATATACAACAGGTCCCATAGACGCGGAATATGAACAACTGGCGGGTGAATATCGGGAAAAACTGTTGGAGACGGTCTCCGAGTATGACGATGCGGTTTTGGAGGCCTACCTGTCCGAGTCCCCCATTCCGGAAAAACAGCTGATTGATGTTATTCGCAGGGCCACCATCGAGCTGAATCTCGTTCCGGTCCTATGCGGCAGTGCGTTGCGGAACAAAGGGATTCAGCCCCTGTTGGATGCGATCGTCCGCTATCTGCCCAGTCCCGCGGAGGTCCCTCCCATCATCGGTATTCAGCCGGACACAGGGGAGGAAGTCGCCTGTCCGGCGCGCACGTCGGGGCCCCTTGCGGCATTGTTGTTCAAGGTGTCGATGATTGAAGGACGCAAGCTTTCCTTTGCGAGGATTTACAGCGGCAGGATTTCGGCCAGGGCGGATGTTTTCAACGCATCCCGGAAAAAGAAAGAAAAAATTTCCCGAATTCTTCGCATGCACGCCAACAAGCGGGAGCGGGTCGACCACGCAGATGCCGGGGAGATTGTTGGCGTCGTGGGTTTGAAGGACTCGTCCACCGGTGAAACCCTTTGTGACCAGAAACATCCTGTTATCCTTGAGAACATCGAACTGTTCGAACCGGTCATGTCCGTGGCGGTGGAGCCGAAGACCCATGCGGACCAGGAAAAGCTGGATCAGGTACTTGAAAAGTTTCTCGCAGAAGATCCCACGTTGCGGGTGCGGCAGGACGAAGATACCGGACAGACGATTCTATCCGGAATGGGCGAATTGCACCTGGAGGTGATTACCAGCCGGATGCAGCGGGAATTCAACACGCAGGTCAACGTGGGCAAACCCCAGGTCGTTTACCGGGAAACTATCGAGGCTGAGGCCACAGCCTCCGCGGTTTTTGATCGTGAGATTGCCGGTCAACATCATTACGGCCAGGTGACCGTGCGATTACACCCGTTGGACCGGGGGACAGGGAATCGATTCCGTTCCGAAATACCTCCGGACACCATTCCTGAGATGTTCATCCCATCGGTGGAAAAAGGCGTGATGGAAGCTTTTGAAAGCGGAGCCCTGATGGGGTACCCTGTTGTGGATGCCGAGGCGGTTCTTGTGGATGCATCCACCAAAGAATCGCTCGGTACCGAGCTGGCGTTTACGGTCAGCGCATCCATGGCATGCAAGGAGGCGCTGAACACCGCCGGACCTTATCTTCTGGATCCGTTTATGGCCGTTGAAGTGTATGTGCCGGAACCGTTCATGGGAGATGTGATTGGAGATCTCAATGCCCGGGGCGGAAAGGTGGAATCCATCGAGCCCCGCATGGGCATCCAGGTCATCCGGGCAACGGTGCCCCTGGCGAGCATGTTTGGTTATTCCACGGCGTTGCGGTCCGCGACCCAGGGGCGGGGCACCTTTTCCATGCACTTTTATCGGTTTGACCGCAAGTAAATTTTCCCTGAAAATTTACCCAGGGGTTTTCAGTTTCCGGGGGACTCATTGGCAATGCCCCCATGACTGATTTTCCGGTTCGCAAAGATGTGTTGATTTCGGAGATTATCCCGCCTTTTTCTTTTTCTTCGAAGGTTTCTCCATGCTTTTCAGCACCTGGGCGATTTCCTCCCGTTTTTCCGGATCTTCCATGTCCTCAAAGGATCGGTTCAAGTGGAACACGGCATTTCTCATATCGCCCTTCTGGCGATAGTACAGACCGAGATAATAATGCGCCATTGCCATGTTTCCCTGGTTTCCGTAAATTTCTCCCAGGGCATAATAGGCTTGGATGAATCCCGGAGCCCGGATAATCAGATTTTCCAGCGTCGCTTTGGCCCGCGCGGATTGCCCCAACTGGGCCAGGGTTTGCCCGAAATATAATGCATGCTCCGGGTTGTACGGCGTGATGTTTTCGGCACCCTCCAGCACACGCAGGGCTTCCTCATAGCGGCCTTTCTGATAATATACTTTTCCGAGATCCGTCAGAATGAAAGGGTCCAGTGGACGGGTCAACAAAGTTTTTCTTAAATATGTCAAGGCTTTGTCTTTTTCTCCGGTCCGGTTGTAAAACAGGCCCAGGCCATAGTTGGCCAGAGGATCTTCCGGGTTTTTCTCGACCCGGTCCTGAAATTGACGACGGACGATGGCTTCGTCGCCGTAGATTGCCGACAGGCGGGTACGGACGTAATGAAACTCCGTGGAATCTGTTTTTAACTTGATATCATTTCGATTTTCTTGATTTTTTTCGATCCACGCATCGATGTACGCGATGCGGTCCTCGGTGGCCGGGTGTGTGGACAGGTAGTTGGGGACCCCTCCGAACCACTGTTTGCTCCGAATCGTCTGGAGGGACGCCATCAATCCTTTGGCACTGTAACCGGCCTTTGAAAGGTAGATCAACCCGAGCTGATCGGCTTGGATCTCATCCTGGCGACTGTAGGCCAGTTCCATGGATTGGCCGGCGGCCAGGGAGCCCATGGTCAGCGCCGAAGCGGCATCTGAAGAGCCGGACGCCGGCCCTAAAAATGCCCCCGCCACCATCCCGGCCAGGCTGAGCATATTGAGCTTTTTGGAACGTTCGATCTTGTCCGAAATGTGCCGTGCCACCACGTGGGAAATTTCGTGGGCCAGGATGCCGGCCAGTTCGTCTTCACTTTCCATTGCCTCGATGAGGCCCCGGTTAAAGAATATGTGGCCGGCCGGGGTGGCAAACGCATTGTAGACATGATCGTCAAGGACATAGAAGCGATACGTGAACGGCTGTGGGGGCACGTTTTTTAAAATTTCATACCCGAGCCGGTTGATGTACCCCACGACCATAGGATCGCGGATCAGCGGATAGTGGGCCTGCACCATACGCATGAATTCCTGGGATAGCTTTTCTTCCTGGCTGATGGTCAATGGAAGGGTGCTGCCGGGGGTGCAGAAAATTACCGTCAGAGGCGTGAGCAGGGCAACGAATGAATTTTTTAGTTTCCGGATCATGGATCATCACCGGTTGGAATCGCAATGGTGTCACATCTGCAGAAATAATAACCATGGCGTTCCAGATATCAACAGCCGCTGCCAGTATGACATAATGTAATCTTCTTTTCAAACATCATGATTTATGGTAGCTTTCGACGCCATGACACATGTGATGTGCATAGCCAACCAGAAGGGTGGGGTGGGCAAAACTACGACAGCCATCAACCTGTCGGCCGCGCTTGCCGTTTCGGAGAAGCGCACATTGTTGGTGGATTGCGATCCCCAGGCCAATGCGACTACCGGTGTCGGAATTGACAAACACGGCGTGGAAAAAACGCTTTACCACGGACTCATCGGGCAGACCGACGCCCGAAGCCTTGTGGTGGACAGCGAGATTGAAACCCTCAAGGTGCTGCCCTCGCGAGTGGAGCTCATCGGTTTCGAGGTTGAAATGATGTCGGAACCGGGACGGGAGCAGGCCCTGAAAACCCTTCTCTCCCCGCTCAACGGGGATTTTGATTACATCATTCTGGACTGCCCGCCTTCCCTCAGTCTGCTGACCGTCAATGCCATGACGGCGGCCGATGACATGCTGATCCCGCTCCAATGCGAATTCTACGCCCTCGAAGGGCTGGGCCAGCTTCTTCAGACGATTCAACGCATCAAAAGCGGTTTGAATCCGAATCTGGGTATCAAGGGTATCTTGCTCACCATGTTCGACAGGCGTACGAACTTGTCCTACCAGGTGGCCGAGGATGCCGAGAAATATTTCAAGGACCTGGTCTTCCGTACCACGGTGCCCCGGAACGTCCGGTTGGGGGAGGCCCCCAGCTTTGGAAAGCCGATCCTGCTCTATGATGCGACGTCGCCGGGCGCTCGAAGCTACTTTTCACTGGCCAGGGAGATCCTGGAGGCCGTACCTGTAGAATCCCATGGCTGAAAAACCGATCCATATGGCGAAACCCCGGAAGAAAAAGGCGCTTGGCCGAGGCTTGAATGCCCTGATTCCGGACCTGGGTGAATTTGATGCCCGCCGACCGGATTACAGAGAATGCGATATTCATCGGATTCGGCCGAACCGCTATCAGCCCCGTCGCCGATTCGATCCATCGGAACTTGAAGAGCTTCGGGACTCCATCCGGGAGCAGGGTATCCTTCAACCGCTTCTGGTCCGTGAAGATGGCGGCAACTTTGAAATCATCGCCGGGGAACGGCGGCTTCGTGCTGCGAAACTGGCCGGTCTCCAAAAGGTGCCGGTGGTCATCCGCCAGGTGGATGATGTGAGCCTGCTGGAACTTTCCATTATCGAAAATATCCAGCGTGAAGATCTGAATCCCATGGAGGAGTCAGAGGCCTACCACCGTTTGATTACCGTATTTGGCCTTACCCAGGATAGCGTTGCGGCGCGCGTCGGCAAGAGTCGGCCGACGGTGACCAATGCCATTCGGCTCCGCAGCCTTCCCGGTCCGATCAAAGAAAGCATCCGGTCAGGGGATTTGGGCATGGGGCATGCCCGGGCGTTGCTGGGGGCTGACGGATCTGCTCGGCAGATGGCCGCGTGGCGGAAAGTCATTTCCCTGGGCCTTTCCGTGCGAGCTACCGAATCCCTGGTCAAGGCACTAAAGAAACCAAAGGAGGCAGAGGGCAAACCCGCCAAAACTTCCGATGACGTGTATTTTGCCGATCTTGCCGATGAATTGGCCCGAAAAATGGGCACCCGCGTCCGGATTCACCGAAAGGGGAAGCGAGGACGGCTCGAAATCGAATTCTACGGTGACGAGGACTTGGATCGATTGATACAGCTGTTGCGGGCGATCTGATCCCCGCACAGTTTACCAGGGACCCTGCTCTGAACGCCTCGTCATATAAATTCCGGGTAAGCTGCCATCCTGCCAGTACCCCATCTCCTGAATCTCCATCGAAAACAACTGGCCCATGTGACGTTTGGGCCTGGCGAAGCCTTTAAACGCTTGTGTTGCTGCTATGGCCATGCACATTATCATTGATGGCTACAACCTGATCCGGCAGTCGAACCGCTTGAGCCGGAAGGATCGGGAAGACATCCAGATGGGGCGGGATGCACTGGTGGATCATTTGGCGGCCTACAAGAAGATTCGCGGGCATCGGATGACTGCGGTGTTCGATGGCGGGAATGCACCGAGTTATTCTCTTCATCGGGACCGTGTCAAGGGCATCGACATCGTCTACTCCCGTTTCGGACAGACCGCCGATGCGGTCATCAAAGACATGGTGGACAGGGATCGGGAAAAGGCCCTAGTGGTCAGTTCCGACAGGGAGGTCATGTCTTATGCGGCCTCCCGGGGATGTGCGACCGTCAGTTCGCCGGAATTCGAAGAGCGGATTGACATGGCCCTGCTCATGGATGAAAAAGGATTGCGTGAACCTGAAGGGGATTCTGTCGGATGGAAACCAACGACCCGGAAAAAAGGACCTCGCCGGCGATTGCCCAAACGTCGACGCCGTAATCAAAACAAGCTACGGAAACTGTGACACCGTTTCCATTCGAGCCCGGCGGTGATCCGACGTCACACACCATGTAACGCGACCCTTTGGGGATCCGAAGAAAATCCCGGGCGTGTTGTGATTTTAATACCCGTTATACCGCGGAGCGATGCCGTATGAAGGTGACCGTTGCCGAAACCGCTGGATTCTGCATGGGGGTGAGACGGGCCGTTGAAATGGCTCTGGAGGCCTCTATCGCGCATCCCGGGCCGATTTATACCTACGGATCGCTGATCCACAATCCCCAGGTTCTGGCCTTGCTCCGGGAAAAGGATATCCACATTCTCGGAGAGATTCCCGAGCGGGGCAGCGGTACCGTACTGATCCGTGCCCACGGCGTTTCCCCGGACGTCCGCGAGCGTCTGGAAACAGCCGGATTCAGCGTGATCGACGCCACCTGTCCCCGGGTTATCAAGGTGCAGACGGTGATCGCCCGCCATGCCCCAAAGGGGGGCGCTTCGATTATCATCGGTGACAAGGATCACCCGGAAGTTGTCGGGTTGCTTGGCTATGCGGGCAATGCGGGATACGTGGTGGACAACCTGCAGGACCTGGATGCATTGCCCCTGTTTGACGACGCCATTATCGTTGTGCAGACCACTCAGAACACGTGGCTACTGCAGGAAGTCAAAGCCTGGGCCGAGAAAAAGGCCCCCCACTACAAAATTTTTGATACCATTTGCGGATCTACGGAATGCCGGCAGGAGGAAGTCATCCGTCTGGGTGAAGCGGTTGATGCGCTGGTCGTCGTGGGCGGAAAAAACAGCGGAAATACCCAGCGCTTGGCAGAAATCGGCCGCCAGTCCGGAAAGCCCACCTTCCATATCGAAACCGAAAATGAAATCGATTTTGAAAAGCTGGGATCGGCGGACACCGTGGGGGTGACTGCCGGGGCCTCAACCCCCAACTGGATTATCAATCGGGTGTGTCGAACCCTGGAAACCATCCCCTACCGAAAGGCCAGGGGGGCGCTCAGCATCTTTTTCAGAGTCCAGAGGGTCCTGCTCCTCACCAACATCTACGTATCCCTCGGTGCCGGGTGCCTGTGTTATGCCTGTTCGTTGCTCCAGGAGATTACCGAATCGGCACCCTACGTTCTGATCACCATGCTCTACATCCAATCCATGCACATTCTTAACAACCTGACGGGAATTCGGGAAGATAAGTACAACGATCCCGAGCGGGCCTCTTTCTACAACAACCACAAGGGCCTGCTCTCCTTTTTTTCCGTCATGGCCGGCGGCATGGGATTGCTGACGGCTCTGGCCATGGGTGTCTTTCCGTTTCTGGTACTGCTGGCGATGAGCATCATGGGGCTCTCCTACAACAGACGATGGATTCCACGGGGAACGGGCCACCGGTATCGGAGTCTGAGGGACATTCCGGGATCCAAAACCATACTGATTGCCCTGGCCTGGGGGATTGTCACCTCGATCTTCCCGCCGCTGTCCGAGACCGGCGCCATTACCGCAACGAACATCCTGGTTTTCTTCATGGCCGCGCTTCTGGTGCTGGTGCGGACGGCATTTCTGGACATCCTCGACATACAGGGGGATCGGGTCATCGGCAAGGGGACGATCCCCGTGCTGCTGGGTGCGAAAGAATCCATGCGCCTGCTGAAGATGCTGCTGGGTGTGGTGATCCTGTTTATGGTGATCCCCCCGGCCTTTGGACTCACCAGCACACTGGGCTATTTATTGGCGATCTGTCCGCTCTGTATGCTGGCGCTGTTCTCTGCCTACGATCGGGGCGCATTGGTCTCCTGGATGCTGCCCCAGTTTCTCGTGGATACCTGCTTTGTGCTTGCCGGCGGGATTGGGTTTGTGTGGAGCGTTCTTCAATAAACTTCGAAATCCATGTCCGAGAACAGGACGGTTCCTCGATAAGCCCATTCTGAATTTCGGTGTCGGTATCGGGTTCGGTATCGGTATCGGCTTCGAAGATGACTTTTCTGTCTCGATTCCGATCCCGATAGCGATTCCGACGCCGACCATGCCCAGAACAAGTACGTCTTGGAATTACCAGATGGTGGGTTCCGTACCCTTCAGCAGCCGATCCACATTGTCTTTATGGCGGATGAAGATTCCCACGGCCACCAAAACTGCGGCCCCGGTGAATATGGTCGAACCGGTCGCTTCCCAGATGCATACGGGTAGTGCAGCGGCGGCGGCCAGTGACGCGACGGATACCCTGTTGGACCAGCAGAGACCCAGTACGAAAACGAGGAAGGTCACCAACACCGCCACAGCCGATATCATGAGGAATGCTCCTGCCGAGGTGGCGACACCTTTTCCACCGTCTCTGAATTTCAAATATACCGGGAAGAAATGACCGATGATGGCAGCCATCGCAACGAGCGACACACACAGCTGGCCCGAAAGGGTTGCCATGTCGACAGCTGCCGCGGCCAGATAGGTCGGCACAGCCCCCTTGAGCACATCGGCGAAAAGCGTCATCATCCCGAGCCGGTTTCCGGTGGATCGCCGAACGTTGGTGGCGCCGATATTGCCGCTTCCCTCGGTTCGAATGTCCACATCGGAGAACAGGCGGGTCAGGACCAGCCCGAAGGGAACCGAACCCAGAAGGTACGCGACGATCGGAAGCAGCAGGCAGGCAGGTAGAAATTCAGTACTTCCTGTCATTCGTTTCACCGTTGGATGAAAATCGATGCAACGCCATGATCCGCATACCGCGCCGAACCATCCAGTCCCCTGCGCCGGAATGTTTATGGGAACATCCGTGTGGATTGGGTATAGTGTGTGCGGCAGCAGCAGATTTTATTTGATCTCACGGGTTTTGATCCCTATCATAAAGCGAACCGTAAGTCACCTTGTTGTCCCATAGAACGATGTCTCCAAGATAGCGGTATGGAACCTGTTGAGATTCCCATTGACGGTGTTCTGGATTTACATACCTTCCGTCCGAAAGAGGTGCCGGAGCTGCTTGACGATTACTTCTCCGAATGCATCCGACGGGGTATGTTCTCTGTCCGGGTCATCCACGGTAAAGGAAAGGGGCTTCTCAAGAAACGGGTCCACAGTCTTCTGAAGCAGAGCGAACTTGTGGCTTCCTTCACGGATGCTCCCGGTGATTCCGGCGGTTGGGGCGCCACCCTGGTGGAATTGATTCCCCCAAGCCATGAGGCACCGCATCACCGATAACTGACGATGGCGTTTCGTGTTCCCGAACACGTGCCGAAGCGAGACACATGGTCATATCGCCGTAAATCGGTATCGCTTTGGGGCCGCATATCGCGGTTCCGAACCTTGGGTCTGCTTTCAGAACATGGACAGGGGCTGTGATGAGTCAAAGAAGGTGGTTTCAAATTATTCTGGGAACCTACGCCGGATGCTGGGTTCTGTTCTTCGCGGCCGGTGTAATTGGAGAAAACGAGCATCTGCTGCGTATTGGCGATATCTTTGAAAACGATATCGCCAACTTTCTTTTCCTGACCAACCTTTTCTTCCTGATCGGTCTGCTTGCGGCCGAGGCGGCAGAATTGACCCGCCGCATGCTGCTCCGGGTGCGTCCATTTCGGCCTCGGCTGGGCGAGGTGTTGATCCGCCAGGGCTATCTCACCGAAGAAGAGCTCGAGGAAGCGCTGGAAATCCAGCGTATGAAACTGGGCGAGGTCCTTGTGGATTCCAGATTCATTACCCGGGAGCAGCTTACCCACGCGCTGCTGGATCAGCAGCGAAAGGGCCACCGAAAATTGGGTGAAATCCTACGGGAGCTGGGCTATGCCACGGCCCAGGATATCGGATGGGGGATGAGTCGTTTAAACCGGAAACTGGGCAGAATTCTAGTCGATATGGAGCTCATCCGGGATGATGATCTCAAACAGGTACTGGGCCGGATGTGGTATGGACGATATAAGGGGCTTTAATATGGTGGGTATGCACAATTCCCTGTGCATCGGTGCACATTTTTTTGTGCAAACATTCCGCGCGTGATTCTGCCGTAACAGCGTAGAGAATTTTTCAAATACAATAATACCAAGGGGTTAAATCCTTTTGCCAGATCCCTGCAATCTTGGCATAAATCCTGCTCTCTTAATCGGCGGGGCTGCCCACCGGCATTCGGGGGAAGTCCTTTCCGCCGGGATTGCCGCCGGCACTCTGTCCGGGGCAATCAAAGAGAAATGGCACCACCATTCCACCGGTCTGACAGGGGGGAACCGGACCGGTTAGAATGCAACAGGGGAATTATCCGTGAATTGGTTTTGCCTTCCTTAGTCGGCGGCAGCCCCTCTAAAAAAGGAGGCCCGAATGGGCCTCCTTTTCTCGTCGTGAATACCTTGTCTACAGGGCATTTCCCAGCGGGTTTCTCCGGTATTTCTTCACGCAAGGGATCGTATCCATCCGTAAAGATGGAACACATTGGCATTTGTTTAAAGCCGTTGCCAAAAATATGTTCCATTTAAGTGAAGCGTGTTTCTGTCAATTCAACCCGGTGTTGAGAGAATGCGCCCCCATAGATGCTCGGGGTCGGGATCGCTATCGGTATCGGAATCGAGACAGGACGGCTCTCTTCGAAGTCGATACCGATTCCGATGACTCCGATATGCCGACATTTGTATCCCGTCTCTCAATCGGAACGGATTTTAATTTTTGACATAAATTCCGAGACTCGACACCATAGAGTGGATTCATAACAGAATTCCGACATTTGGTATAAGCAAATAAATACGCGAAAAAATAACGGGAAGCTCTTTTGAGCTTCCCGTATGTTTTTTTATGGTGGAGCTGAGGGGACTTGAACCCCTGGCCTCATGACTGCCAGTCATGCGCTCTCCCAGCTGAGCTACAGCCCCAAATCGAGAACTATGTCTCTATCGGAAATCGGGGGGCCCTGTCAATACATAAAGCACGGATGCTCCGGGGAGACGCAGGAAAAAGTTGACAACAAATTGCAAGAGAAATAAAATATATCGTTTACGATAGTATAATAATTTCATATTATTCATAATTTGAAACCCCCTGACGGCGCCGGGGTTTGACTGGCGCCGGCCGGTGATGGCCGTCGGGGATGCAGTAATAACGTCAGTAAGAAGGAGGTGTCATGAACTCGAGACACTTCACACCGCCCTATGACAAACGGGAGCAACCGGAGGGCATGTATAAAGAATTCAATGCCACCGAGCTTTACTGCGCCAAGTGCAAACAGGCGGTTCCGGTGCGAAAACGCTTGTTGCTGGTGCTGCCGGATGGCGAAAAATACGAATATCTTTGCGGACGCTGCGGAAGCTCCGTGGGCTCAAAATTGGACAAAAGCAAACCGCCCATGTCCATTATCATTTAACATTCAACGACAGGGGCGCGCTCAACGGGTCGATTCTGTTTTCATGCACAGAACCGGCAGAATGCATCACAGGTGAGTGGTTTTATCAGGGGTGACACACTATGCTCAGGTTAATGCGGGATTATGCAACGAGCTGGATGATTAAATTCATTCTCGGTGCCATTGTCATTGTTTTTGTTTTCTGGGGTATCGGAAGTTTTACAGACGAAACACCCACCCGTGTGGCAGTCGTCAACGAACAGGTCATCAGCATCGAAGAATACCGGAACGCCTACAACAACATTGTGGACCAGCTTCGTCAGACATTCGGCAACCGGTTGGACGACGACATGCTCAAATCGTTTAATGTCAAGCAGCAGGCCATCGACGGTCTTGTGGACCGGGCACTGATCCTTCAGGAAGCCGAAGCCATGAATCTGAGAGTCACCGACGAAGAACTGGTCTCGGCAATCCGCAATATTCCGGCATTTCAAAACGCGGGCGTCTTTGACACGGGCCTCTACCGGCGTGTGCTGGACCAGAACCGCATGACTCCCGAGCAGTTTGAATTCAGTCAGCGTAACGCGATGCTGGCGGACCGGATGAGTAGCCTGATCCTGTCGAATATCAAGGTCGCCGAAGGGGAGGCGATGGAATGGTACCGCTGGCAAAACGCGACGGTGGACATTGAGTACGTGCTGTTTGACCCATCCACGTATAACGATATCACCCCTTCAGAAGAAGATATCGCCGCCCACTTCAATAAAGATCCGAGCGTCTACAAAACCGAACCGAAAGTGAAAGTCCGGTACATCAAATTCGAACCCGGCTTATTCACCGGTGAAGCTGCCGTTTCGGACGACGACATCGAAGGATATTACTTGACGAACCCCGACGAGTTCAAAACCGAAAGAACGGTACAGGCCCGGCACATCCTGATCAAGCTGTCGCCCGATGCTTCCGACGAAGAGGTTTCGGCGGCCCGTGTAAAGATCATGGAGATCCTGGATAAAATTCGCAACGGCGCGGATTTCGGGGATATGGCCCGGAAGCACTCCCAAGGCCCGTCGAACATTCGGGGTGGGAGCCTCGGTGAATTCAAGCGGGGTGACATGGTGAAGCCATTCTCGGACAAAGCATTTGCCATGAACGCCGGCGAGGTCAGCGATCCGATCAGAACCCGATTCGGGTGGCACATCATCAAGGTGGAGCAGGTCAATGAGGCGAAGACGATGTCCCTGGAGGAAGCCACTCCGGACATCCGTCGTAAACTGACCCAGAACCGGGCAAAAAACCTGGCCTACGATGCTGCGGAAGCTGTTTTCGACCAGGCGTTTGAAGGGGATGATCTCCTGGTGGCGGCCAAAGGACGGGGACTGGCCGTACAGACAACCCCATTTACCACCCGCCAGGGACCGACCCAGGGGGTGAAGAACCGCGGTGCATTCGGTGACGTGGCCTTTGGCCTGCCCCTGATGGAAGTCAGCGACATTCAGGATTTCGACGACGGCTATTACCTGCTTCAGGTGGTGGAGAAAATGCCCGCGCAAATTCCGGAATTGGAGGCCGTCCAGGAGACGGTACGCCAGGATGTGGTCCGGCAACAGCAGGGCGAACTCGCCCGTGGAACTGCCGAGAAATTTCTGAATCTCCTAAAAGAAGGAAAAAGCGTCGCCGAGGCCGGCCGCCAGTTACAAGTGACTCCCGTTCAAAGCGGTTTTTTCAAGCGAAACGCGGCCATCCCGGAGATTGGTTATGAGCAGGAAATTATCACTACCGCCTTTGCGTTGTCTTCAAAAGAGCCCCTGGCCGGCGACGTTCTGAAAGGACGCAAAGGGTATTACGTGGTGCGCTTTATGGATCGGAAATATCCGGATCCGGACGCGTTCCAAAATGAAAAAGACAGTATCGTCGAGACACTGAAACGGCAAAAGCAGCAAAAAGCATATCAAGAATGGCTGGCCCAGGTGAGAGACCGAAGTCGTATCGAAATCGAACCGGAATTCCTCGATTAGCCCCGGGAACAGTTTCGAACTGGAGGAGAAGACGCTATGGCGGAGGAGAAACAAAGGGTCGAGAAAGTATTCTCAACCAAGAAGTGCTATGAATGTTTTGAGCACCTGGCGTTGGATGCCGTTGAATGTACCTCCTGTAAATCGCGAGTCGGCCCGGTAGATCGCAATGGGATTGCGAAAAAGCCGACGGATTGGCTATCTTACGTCATCTTTCTGGTGGCATTCGCCGCGCTTGCGGGATTTTTCTGGAAGTTTTTTCTGAACTGAGTTCCCAATACGCGTGCGTCACGGCTTTGTCAGAGGTATGCCCAATGGGTTTGTGAGGGAAACCCACCGCCTCGGCACCGACCACCGAAAGGCAGCGCAGTTACTGACGGATCCCCAGTGAGGATCCGTTATCAAAGATGGTGTGCATGGAAAAGCTATCCGATACGGACAGACGGTTTCTATTGCGCCTGGCCCGGTCCACCATAGCCGCCGAGCTGAACAAGGGCGAGCCGGCCCGTCCGCCGGTTCCGTTGCCGCCGGTGCTTAAGCAAAAGCGCGGATGCTTTGTCACCCTCCATAAGAAAGGGATGCTGAGGGGATGCATTGGCACGATCGAGCCGGTCACGCCTCTGGTGGATGGGATTGCGGAAAACGCCGTCAATGCAGCATTTCGTGATCCGCGCTTTCCGCCTCTCAGCCCAGAAGAAATCGACGTGGTGCATCTTGAGGTCAGCCTGCTAACGGTACCTGAAATCCTCGAATTCCGAAACAGCGATGAATTGTTGGAAAAGCTCGAACCGGGTGAGCACGGCGTTATCCTCTCCAAAGGCTGGCATCGCGCCACTTTTCTTCCCCAGGTCTGGGAGCAACTCCCGGACAAGATATCCTTCTTAGAGCATCTTTGCCGAAAAGCAGGCATGGCGAAAGACTGCTGGCAGGACCCGGATGTGGAGGTTCAGGTATACTTCGTCGAGCATTTCGGTGAAACAGACTGAAGATGCTGGATGCTGGATACTCGATTCTGGGATGCTGGCCCCACGAAGAAAACGCAGTCCCCAACGTGATCCTCGGCATTTTCCTCGGCAACACATCCAGATGGATCCACTTCGAATCACCTCGGTGGGCCGTAAATGAAACGGGCCACCAGCAGTTCCCATTTTATACCCCAGCCGGCTGCTTCCCATCAAGTCACCAGTATCCAGTATCAAGCATCAAGTATCCAGTATCGCGCTTCTATCCCCTAATACCCATCATACTCCACTTCCCACCGTTCCAAGACATCCGATGGGATAACCTCCAGAAAGCGTGACGGATGTGTCAGGAACATATCTGCTCCGCGGTCGTAACCTTGCACAGGATAGGTAAAGAGGAGACGTTCCTTTGCCCGTGTTGCGGCGACATACATCAACCGGAGCTCCTCTTCCAGTTCTGCCTCATTGCGAAATGCGTGGATGGAGGGGAATCGGCCGTCGAGGGCCCATATCACGAATACCACCTGCCATTCCAACCCTTTGGCCGAGTGGACCGTAGACAGCACAAGATGATCGTGCTTCGTTGTACTGCCGTGCAGCGAATTCTCCATACTGGCGGTCGGCGGTTCAAGTGCCATATCCGCCAGAAATTCATCGATGCTCCCGTAGCGCTCCATGATCGCCAGCAGTTGTTCCAGGTCTTTTGCTCTTCTCGGATAATCATCGTAGCGGTCTTTGAGCAGCGGGAAATAATAGGAGAGGACCGTCTCTCCGATTTCAGGCAGCGACAGTGGCTCATTTTTCAGGGTGGTAAAAAGCGCCTTGAGATTTTCCACACCTCCAGGGTTTCTTGTTTTGGGGTGAATCGTTGAGATCCCCGAGTAACCGGCGCCTTCATCCTGTATGGCGCCATAGATGATCTGGGCGGTTTTGGGGCCGATTTTGTCGATCAGAAGCAGGATGCGATACCAGCTGACGCGATCCACAGGGTTGACGATCACTTTTAAATGGGCCAGGACATCCTTGATGTGAGCCGATTCCATGAATTTGAATCCGCCGTACTTAATAAAGGGGATACTCTCCAGGTTCAGCTCGATCTCCAGGTCGAACGAATGGAACCCGGCCCGAAACAATACTGCGATTTGATGGAGCGGCACCTGTTGTTCACGGAGTTCTTTTATTTTCTCCACAATAAAACAGGACTGGGTATTTTCGTCGCCCGTTGCGATGAGCAATGGCAGATCCCTGCCTTCTTTTCGGGTAAACAGGGTTTTGGAGAATTTCTGTTGCGCCTGGTCGATGAGGCAGTTGGAAAGGGTCAAAATAGGCTGTATGCTTCGGTAGTTTTCCTCCAGTCGAACGATTTTAGCGTCGGAGAACATTTCAGGGAAACGAAAAATATTTTCGAAGTTCGCCCCTCGAAAGGCATAAATGCTCTGGGAATCGTCTCCAACGACCATGACATTCCGATGGTTTTCACCCATCCGGTAAACGATGTCCGCCTGTATGTGGTTTGTGTCCTGATATTCGTCCACCATGATATATCGGTAGGCGGCCGACAGGCGATCACAAATATCCGGATTCTGCTCGAGCAGCTTCTGAAGGTAGGTCAACAGGTCATCGTAGTCGAGAAATTGATGCTCCGCTTTACGCTGGCGATAAGCGGCGGCAACCGCCAGGATATCGTCAAGCATCGTAGCAAAGTGAGGGTATTCATCGTAAACGATGTCCTCGATGGCTTGTCCTTTGTTTACCGCGCGGCTGAATATGTTCGCCAAGCTCTTTCTTTTGGGAAAGGACCGCGTCCGGGTCGAAAGGCCCATCTCCTTTACAATCATTCCCACGAGGCTTTCTGAGTCGGCTCTGTCAAGAATGGAAAAACTGGAAGTATAACCGATTCGCTGGGCATATCGTCTCAACACCATATTCGCGAAAGAGTGAAACGTTCCTCCGGCCACCCTCGCGCATCGGTCATCCAGAAGATCGGCGGCTCGTGCCAGCATTTCCTGGGAGGCTTTACGGGTAAATGTTAAGAGGAGAAGTGCCTCCGGAGGGACCTGGTCTTCAACCAGTCGTGCGACGCGATACGTTATCGTGCGCGTCTTTCCACTGCCGGCGCCGGCAATCACCAGCAAAGGTCCTTCCGTATATTGGACGGCTTCTAACTGAACCGGGTTGAGCTCATCATGATAGGAAATCCGATAGGTGCGATCGGGTTTCCTTCCAGAAAAATTGTTGTTGCGTGGGGTCATCATCAAATTCCATCTTAACGGATAGGAAAATCTCTTTGCACTGCCTTGTGGGCGATAGTTTCGTGGTTTGCGGCGAACGCATGCGAGAAAATTCTATCTTTCACAGGTGAAATAGGTTGTCAACACTTCGCTCTACTCAAAAATACGGGAAAAGTTATTCACCCATAGGCGGGTTCGACCCCGATATGTGTATAACTTGTTGACAAGTCTATTTTCTTGTATTAGGAGCAAATTTGACTACCTGTAGAAATTGTCCCTTCAACTCATCAAAGGAGGTCTCAAATGGTAAAAAGAATGCAAACCCAGTTAAAGTCTGTTTCTAAAGCACTGGCGGATCTGTCCAAAAAGGTAGATAAGTTGAATAAGCAGCTGGGTAAAGTCGCAACAGCCAAAGCGCCGGCCAAGAAAGCGGCTCCGAAGAAAAAAGTTGCCAAGAAAGCGGCACCGAAGAAAAAAGTTGCCAAGAAAGCGGCACCGAAGAAGAAACCCGCAAAGAAGGCGGCTCCAAAAAAGGCCGCCCCTAAGAAGGCTTCCGCTGCAAAGGGCGCTACCGTTCTGGATTCCGTCTACGATGCGATCAAACGCGCCCGGGCCGGTGTCACGATTGCGGCTCTTAAGCAAAAAACCAATCTGGAAGCCCGTCAGCTCAGCAACGCTTTGTACAAGCTATCCAAACGGGGCGATATCGTCGCAAAATCGCGTGGTGTATATACGAAAAAATAGCCGCGCGCCTTATTCTCTTCAATAACCGGATTTATGCCCGGCTGAACGTGACATCCGATTCAAAGCCCGATTGCCCGATGGCGTCCCTGTTTGAATCGGCCGGTACGGTGCAGCTTTCGATCGCCGTGTGTGGCCACTAACGCCACACACACTGCATGAACTGCCTGCAGCGGCATCATGCAACAGGTCACATCGGGAATTGCCGGGCAGTTTTTGGTGGGGAAGAGCTGCTTTTTTTTCCACCCGGGCCGCCCAGCCCCGCGCTCGCATGCGAAAAAAGTCTTCACTGAGACATGAAGTCCCAGTGAAGACTTTTTTTATGCCGGCGTGAGGATCATTTCGCCCGGCGGGCGTCGTTGACCATTGCACCGGTCCCCGACTACGGAAGAGGGCATGTTGTATTTTGACAACTCTGCGTTATTATGTTGTCGACGTAACGCACAATCCACTTGAAAGGGCCGCATGCGTATCATGGTAAGCATCCGAAATGTCATCGCCCGCTATATCCTGGCCGGACTGCTCTTGCTGTTCGTGACCGGATTATTTGCCTGCAGCCAGGCAACCACCGACTCGACAGGTTCCGCCTTGCCGGTAGCCGAGCCGTCGGCACCGGCGTGGCCTCATGAACTTAGCGACCTTGACCCCGATCCTGCCGTTGGTTTCGGACAACTATCCAACGGATTCCGGTACGTTTTGATGCACAATACCGAACCACGGGGCCGTGTCTACATGCATCTAAACGTTCAGGCCGGATCCCTTTTCGAAACAGAAGAGCAACGTGGGTTGGCCCATTATCTGGAACACATGCTGTTCAATGGATCGACCCACTTCCAGCCGGGAGAACTGGTCAAATACTTCCAGAGTATCGGTATGCGCTTTGGACCGGATGCCAATGCCCACACGGGATTTGATGAAACCGTTTACGATATCCGCCTGCCGGATGGTTCGCGGGACAGCATGGAACAAGGACTACTGGTCATGGGCGATTACGCCGAGGGGGCGTTGCTGCTGAAATCCGAGGTGGAACGGGAAAAGGGGGTGATCCTCGCCGAAAAACAGACACGGGATTCGGCCTCCTATCGCACGTTCAAAAAAACCATGACCTTTGAATTTCCCGACACCCTGATTTCAAGAAGACTGCCCATCGGAACCGATAAGACCATTCGCGCCGCCGATCCTGAAAAACTGAAAGACTTCTATGATACCTGGTATCGGCCGGAAACCATGATCCTGGTGATGGTCGGCGATTTTGACAAGGACATTGCAGAAACGTTGATTAAAGAACGATTCACTTCCATGAAACCCCGAGCTCCGGCTCGCCCGGGGCCCGATCCGGGGCCTATCCACCATACGGGCGTTCGAGCCTTTCATCACTTCGAGAAGGAAACCGGCAACACCACGGTGACCATAGAAACGCTGGCAAGAATTCCGGAACAGTCCGACTCAGCAGCTTTCCAGAAAGACATGCTGGTTCGGGAAATCGCCGATCAAATCGTTCAATATCGTCTCGATGCTCGGTTGAGCAAACCGGATACACCGTTTACGGAGGCCACCATTAGTTCGGGAATCCACCTGAAGCGGATTCGATATTCTGAAATCAGTGCTGACGGTGACCCGGAGCGCTGGAAGGATATGCTGGCAGAAATCGAACAGACACTCCGGCAAGCGCTGGATCATGGGTTTACCCAGGGGGAACTGGACCGTGCCAAGAAGGAATACCTGGCCGACTTGAAAAAGGCTGTCCAGACCGCATCGACCCGGGAAAGCGGCCGTCTATCCCGGAAAATCATCCGAAGCCTGAACAGCAATAAGGTACTCCTGTCGCCGGCTCAGAAACGGGAGCTTTTTTCTCCGTTCATCAAAACCCTCGATCTACCCACCGTGGAAATGGCGTTTCGAAATAACTGGCGCCCGGGACACCGCCTTGTACTCGTGACCGGTAATGCACGATTGGCAAACAGCGAAAAAGACGTCATGACCGCGTTTCAGATGAGCGCCAGGCAGGAGGTATCACCACCGACACCCTCGGAGATGGTGGCGTTTCCCTACTTGCCCGAACCCGATCGCGAAGGCCGTATCGTGGGGCGGAAGACCATCGAAGACCTTGGGGTGACCCAGGTCGAGTTCGACAATGGCGTACTTCTGACTGTCAAGCAAACCGATTTTAAAGCCAATGAAGTACGGATCAACGTCAGCTTCGGGCCTGGAAAGTCCTCGGAATGGGCAGACAGACCCGGGCTGGCCAGGTTCAGTGAAAAGGTGATCAATGAAAGCGGATTGGGCCGTCTCCCTGCAGAAGACCTAACCCGGGCCATGGCCGGGACCAACACGGCGGTTGTCTTCCGGGTCAAAGGGGATGCTTTCCTGTTTCAGGGGAGAAGTGTTCCGGATGAATTACCCCTTCTGTTTCAATTGCTGTATGCCCATTTTCGGGATCCGGCAGTTCGCGAGGATGCTTTTCAGCTCGTGAAACAGCGCTTTCTCCAGGAGCACGCCGAACTGACCCGTTCCGTTGACGGCGGCATGCGGCTGGAAGGGAACCGGTTTTTAGCCGGCGGCGATACCCGCTTCGGTTTTCCGAGCCGATCGGAGATCGACGCCATCCGTATGGAAGACATTCAGCAATGGATTCTACCCGCCCTGCAGAATGGCCTTCTTGAGGCGTCCGTGGTGGGGGATGTTCCGAAGGACATCGTCATTCAAACAGCGGCGCGCTACCTCGGCAGCCTCCCACCCCGGAAGGGTATCACCACCGCACGGACCGACCTTCCGTCTTTTCCGAAAAACCAGTCCCGGGAACTCGTGGTACCGACCAAAATACCCAAAAGTCTTGTTGTTGTGGCCTACCCCACCGCCGATATCTGGGACATCCAGCGAACCCGACGCCTGTCGGTGCTGGCCGGGGTCTTTTCCGAACGGCTTCGTGAAGAGATTCGTGAAAAACTGGGAGCCGCTTATTCCACCCATGCCTACAACGCGGCCAGTCGGACGTATGACTGCTATGGAGTGCTTAAGGTCGTTATTCCCACCGATCCCGCGAGAGTCTCTGAAGTGATTCGGGAAGTGAAACGTATCGCCGCATCTTTGGCCATGGAGGGTGTCACGGAAGACGAGTTGCGGCGCGTTGTGGAACCGATGGTGGCCGGAATCAAAGACATGCGCCGGAGCAACCGATATTGGCTCGAGACCGTATTAACCGGAGCCACCCGCTACCCTCAACAGTTCGACTGGTCCCGGACCATTGAAAAGGATTACGAGGAGATTTCGGCAGGAGAAGTTTTTGATATGGCAAAAAAATACCTTGAAAACAGGACGGCGGCTACGGTGATCATCCGCCCGGGGCCGGAGGCAGGCGCCTTGACGGAATCGTTTAACGGCTGAAGGGGTTGAACCAGGGACACTCCCGATGGTGTCACGGACGGTGAAACGTTCAGACTCTTGGAAGCAATCTATTCCGGCTCTTTTGACGATGTAAATTTCTGGGGATCGGTGATAAAATTATCAATTTCCCATTCCGAGACAAGATAGGTCCATTGAGACAAGTGGTCCTTCTGCTGGTCCATCCGTTCCTCAGGATCGGAGGGGTTTTGCCCGGGTGTTTTTTCAGACCGTTCAATGACGCCTGCATCGAGCTGCACACGATATAACGTCTCTCCTTCGTCCGCTTCTTTCTTCTCTCCGATTGTCACGGTATACCGGCGGTTGTCTGAAAGCGTATATTCAAACCGATGCCTTGCGGTTATCGGTTTCTCCCGGGATTGCACATCTTCGATCCGCAGGGGCGTCAAGGCTTCCGTCACACGCTTTACTTCGGCTTGTTCCACCTGCCCGGAGGATGGTGCGGGTTTGAGGGTAAAGTCCGTTTCGGGTTCCGTTCGCATCAGCGTATACAGGGGCTTATCCGAGGCGACGGCGTACGCCTCAATCCGCAGAATGTGATCCGTCTCGACATTCAACAGCTCCCGGTTCAGCCATTCGACGGGGTTTGTATTGAGAAACCGAAAGGTCTTGTCGACGAGATACACCTCGGAGCCGTCCAACGGCATCACATACTGTCCGCCTGAAGCAGAACTGCTCTGACGGGCCGATCCCACGAGCATATCGACCAAGGGTGCGCCCTGGTCGGTTTCAAAGCGAATCCGGGTTCCCTTCTGGGGGCCGGGAATATCCGCTTTTCCGGGGATGTGGAGCGCCAATCGGGTCTGAATCTCCTCGGATGCCTGAAAACTGCGACCTATTTTCAGATCTTGTACTTTTTTGACCAATTCGGCGATTCTGGAGAAATCGGCCGGAAATCCGTTCCGATCGGCCACAGCCCACCCATCTGGGCTGCTGTGAAGTGTGACCTGACCTTCATGACCGGTGATGAGAATGCGGTCGATATCTCGAACCTGAAGGTCTTCAAAGAGTTTTTGACCCAGTACCGACTCTGTCGTCGGTGTCTCCGCAGGCTGAATGATCACATATGCCAAGCCCGCCAGCGCTACCACCGCCACCGCTAAAACGCCAAGCGTCTTCAATTTCATCTTTTTCGAACCATCCTCTGATTTGAAAAAAATTCATGCATTGTTCGGGTCAGGAGAGACTCTTCTTACGCCGATACAGCCCGTAAAACAGGCCGCCCAAGCTCACGAGAATTGCCACGGCGAAAAGATTTAGAAATTTGATCCGGTTGCCGAGCCGCTCGATCTCTGCCCGAAGATTCCGACGGACTTCCTTGAGCTCACGATTGATTCGGATTTTCTCTTCCTGAAATTTCCGAATTTCCGTCTCCTGTGCCTCGCTCAGGATGAGGTTCTGGGAGGCGTCTTTCTGGCGCTCCAACTGCTGGAGCTTCGCATTGGTTTCTTCCACCTTTCGTACCAATTCCTGCTCCCGGGCCAGCCAGCGGGCCTGTGCCTTCTCTTCCAATTCCTGGACCTTTTCGAATGGCCGTTCGTGGGTTCCCCGGGATCGGATGTCGATAAGGTCTTCAGAACCGGTCATCAATTCAATACTGTTGAGCAGAAAATTCAGGTTGTCATTAAAAATATTGGCGATCTCAAAGCCGAGAAAATTCTGTCGACTGACATAATACCCGTCAAAGAGAAAATCCGTATCGGCCATAACCAGCAGTGTCGATGGCTGAGGACTTTCGGTCAAGTGGGGGGCGGGTGATTTGTCGGAACCGCTTTGCTCCCCGGTGTCGCCGGCTTCCTCCGGTGTGGGCCTGCCATTCGGAAATGCTGTTTTAAACGTCCCCCTGAGCATGACCGCAAGATCGTAATTTTCCGGCGTCGCCGAAAATTCCCGACGCAGTTCACTGGCTCCGAATTGCGTTTTGAACGCATCGGTGTGGGTCGAATACGTGCTCGAACCGAGCAGGGCTTCATACTGAACAGGATGATCAGGAACCTTTACGATGGTTCCCGCCACGGGCAGGAGCATACTCTCCAGCTTGGCGGTGATCACGCTGTCGGCATTGAAGGATTCCGGCTTCAAGGACACCCACAACGGATTGTCTTCAATCTGGCCGTTTTGATCTCGAAGGCGTGTGGCCAAACCAAAATCGACGAGAACTTTCGTCGCGTCCATTAGGATTCCCCATGTTTCAAACAATTCCGGCAACGCGGAAGATTTGAGCATGCCGGGATTCATATCCATGACCGCAGACGGGTCTACCAGGATCAGTGCGTTGCGGCCTCCCAGAATGAACTGGTCGATGGCGTATTTCATCTCTTCGCTGATATCTCTGGGATGAATGACCAGCAGCAGATCGACGGCCGAGTCGATGGTTCCGGCCTTTGAAAATGGGGTCATCTCCGTCACGTTGTAGGTTTTTTGCAATTCCTGAATGAACAACCAGGGTTGGTTTTGGCCGCCGCGCTGAAAGTTGATCCTTGCCCCGCCGAACACCGGCAAACCGCTGACAACACCGATGGTGATTTTGGCCGGTGATTGAACCCGTGCCACGATGCGGGTAATATCATATTCCAGGCGCTGCTCGGCGGACGGATCGAGCATCCGAATCGTCTCCTCCTGGTCGGCGGCCACAGCAACCAGGCCGAAATAAATCTGTTCGCCGGCGGGCAGCTTAATGCCCTCGATGCCATATTTCTGGGCCCACTCTTCCTCTTCCGAATCCGGTTTCGGATCGTAGATCTCGACCTGGAGTTTTCCCCCGCTGTACAATTCGTACTCTTTGAGGAAGTCGATGAGCCGATTCCCATAGTTCTTGATGGAAACGGGAATGCCGGCGTTGCTCCTCGAGTAGAACAGCTTGATGGTCACATCCTGTTCCAGTCCGGATAAAATGCGTTTGGTTCCATCCGACAAAGAGTAGACATTGTCCTGTGTCAGGTCCCATCGCAGATTGACACGGGACACCAGCAGGTTCACCAGGATCACAATGACGAGCAGCAGAAGGATACCACCCACAGAGAAAAGGGACTTGCTGATGTTTTGTTTCCGGTCACTCATGGTTTTCAATCTCTTTGTGTGTCGATTCGTTAAACCGCTGAAACGTGTTTCGGCCGAGTCCGGATCAGGCGGTCTTTCGGTTTTGCAAAACCGCGGCGTTTATGGCCAGCATGACAAAAATTACGGATAAAAAGTACAGCAGATCCCGGACATCCAGCACACCCCGTTTGATGCTGGCATAATGGGGTAGAAAACCCATCTGGGCAACCAGATCCATCCACCATTTCGGAGCCCATGCGGAAAAAATTTCGGTAATCGGGGGATAGCCGGCCAATACGAAAAACAGGCAGATGACGACAGCAATGATAAAACTGATGACCTGACTCCGGGTCAGTGACGAGGTCATGGAACCGATGCTCAGGAATGCACCCGCCATCAGAAAGCTGCCCACGTATCCGGCCAGGATGGCGCCCATGTCCGGGTTTCCAAGATAGTGGACCGTCACCACCATGGGGAAGGTCAGCAGTAAACAGATTCCCAGAAAGGCCCATGCCGCTAAGAATTTTCCGAGGATCGCTTCAAAGATGGTAATCGGCAGGGTTAACATCAGTTCCAGCGTGCCCAATCGACGCTCCTCCGCCCACAGCCGCATAGCGACCGCCGGCACCAGGAACATGAACACCCAGGGATGCCATTCGAAAAAGCTCCGGAGGTCTGCCTGTCCCATCTCAAAAAAATGGTTGATATAGAAGGTAAAAAAACCGAGCAGCAGGAGAAAGATCACGATAAACACGTAGGCGACGGGGGATCCAAAATAACCGGCCAGTTCGCGGATGAATATGGCGCGGATTGAGCGTATCGATTCAGCGGTTCTCATCGTACTGCGGTTCTCCTTCCGTGACAGACCATGTCCGTCATCAAGGGGTCGTAATGGTACGGAACACGTCGTCCAGCCGTCCCTCCTCGACAAACAACGAATGCACCGTAACGGACCGATCCGCCAACATGGCGAGGATTCGATCGGCTATGGGCGGCGCATCGTGATCTGCCGGAAGTATGCGGATCCGGGCCTGGTGATTTTGCTCTTCGAGAATCTCCGCAGACTTGACGCCCGGCGCTTCTTGCAAGGGACCCAGCAGAACGTGGAGCACGTCGGCGGTGATCCGTACCATCAGGCAACCGTGGGTCGGCGACTTGGCTTTGAGTCCATCTGGCGTATCGTCGGCCACGATCTCGCCATTGGCGATAATGATGGCACGGGTGCAGACGGCGTCGACCTCGTCCAGAATATGTGTGGAGAGGATGATGGCTTTTTCAGCCGCCATTTCCCGGATCATGAGCCGCACTTCGTGTTTTTGGTTCGGATCAAGGCCATCCGTGGGCTCATCAAAGATCAAATACTCCGGATCATGAAGTATACTTTGGGCAAAGCATACCCGTTGCTTAAATCCTTTCGACAACGTACTGACGGTTTGAAAACGCACATCGGATAGAAAGCACTTCTCGATGGTTTCATCGACGACGGTTTGCCGAGATTTCCCCCCGAATCCGCGCACCTCGGCGCAGAAATTGAGAAAGTCGATGACCCGCATGTCCCGGTAGACCGGAGCATTTTCAGGCAGGTAGCCGATCTTGCGGCGGGCACCCAAGGAATCCTCGACGATGTCACAGCCCCCGATGACGGCGGTACCGCTGCTGGGGGGCAAGAATCCGGTAATCATACGCATGGTGGTGGACTTTCCGGCACCGTTGGGTCCAAGAAATCCGAGGATTTCGCCTTTTTCCACCGTGAACGAGACGTTTTTCACAACGGTTTTTGAGTCAAACGCTTTCGTTAGATGATGGACTTCAATCATGGTGTTCTCCGAACGTCGACAAGGCACAGGGTGCGGGCGCGACCCTTCTGGTGAACGATGGCGGGATATCCGGGAGACCCGTGACAGGCGTCGTGAAGACGCCTCCCAGCGCAAGCCTCCTGCACCCCTGTAGGGTCTCTTAAGAATTCATATACCGGCCTTTTCATTCAAAATAGTGACCTTATATTAATGTACTTTAAATTCTGATAGGCACAGATTCCAAAGAGCCTGATGGATTGAACGTTCAGGGATGCAATTCGGCACGAACTTAACGATTTTTTCATTTTTGTCAAGAATTCTTTACGCTTCTATCGAGTTGCCCGTAAGCCGAGGTTCTGCTATGGAAAGTGATTCATTTTGCCGTTGGGACGGGATGTTGCGCCCGGGCTTTTAGGAAAGGGTTGTGAATGAGCCAAGAGAACGTTTCTGCCGATTACCTCAATAACATCTGGAAGTTTTTTGCTTCCCTGCAGCTGACGGTTGTTGTTTTGCTGTCGCTGGCCATCACGTCCATTATCGGCACCCTGATCCCCCAAAATGAAGATCCCGCCGTTTACTTCCAGGCGTTTGGACCCTTTCTTTATCGCCTCTTCGAGGTTCTGGATGTTTTCGATATGTACCACTCGTGGTGGTTCCAGATGCTGATTCTGTTGTTGACCACCAACGTGCTGGTCTGCTCCATTGATCGTTTGTCGGTCACCTGGAAAATTATCTTCCCGGGGAATCCCCGGTTTACCACTTCCCGCTTCAGATCGCGGAAAAATCGACATGAATACAACGCCCCGGACTCACCGGAACCCCTATCGGAAGCCTACCGGTCTTTCCTGGCGAAGCGGTTTCGCCACACCGATACCACCCGGACAGACACAGGAGTGGCCCTGTTCGCCGAAAAGTGGCGGTGGGCGCGGCTGGGCGTCTACATTGTCCATCTAAGTGTGATTCTACTCCTGATCGGAGGTCTGGTCGGCTCCATGTTCGGGTTCGACGGTTTCGTCAATATTCCCGAAGGTGAAAGCGTCGATACCATCCGGCTGAGAAATTCCATGGAGACCAAGAAGCTGGATTTCACCATTCGTGCCGACGATTTTGACATCAGCTTCTACGATACCGGTCAGCCGAAAGAATACCGGTCGAGCCTGACGATTTTGGAAAACGGAACGCCTGTGGTGCAGAAAGATATTATCGTCAACGACCCGTTGCGCTATCGGGGCGTCAACATGTTTCAGGCCAGCTACGGGGAACTGGCGCCGCGACAACCCCAGAATCAGATACCGGTTCCGGATACCGTCACCTTGTCGATCACCAGCTCGGAATCGGGCATGACGTACCAGGAAACCCTGACCCCGGGTCAGTCTTTCGAGATTCCCGAAGGCGGTGGGTCCTTCACCTGGAAGTCGTTCAGCCGCGCTGCGGAATTCCGGGGACAACCCATCGGCGCAGCGGTCATCGGCGAATTAAGACCCCGTACTGGTGAGCCGACTGAAATTGTACTGCCGGTCCGCTTTCCCAGTTTTGACCGGATGCGCAAAGGCGCGTTTGTGCTGGCGGTGATCGATCATGAACCGAAAGGGGCCCCCCAACCCGGGCCGACCGAAAAAAGATACTACACGGGACTTCAGGTCACCCGGGATCCCGGGGTATGGATCGTCTATACGGGCTTTACCCTGATGATACTCGGTTGCTTTGTGACCTTTTTTATGTCCCACCAGCAGGTTTACGTGGAATTGTCGGCCTCCGGAAGCGGCAGTCGGGTGATGGTGACCGGCATTGCCAATCGGAACAAGGTGAGCATGGCGAACCGGGTGGAAGGCATCGCTCGCAAGCTTGAGGAATTGAACGGTTGAGACCATTTCATGCATTGTTCGGGCTAACGCATAAGGAGTTGGTATGAACAGCTCTCATTTACTGTCTTTTGTTACCTTTATTTATGGATTTGCGGCATTTTTGTATATCGCGGCATGGGTATTTAAAAAGGAAGGCCCCGGCAAGTTGGCAACCTGGGTAACGCTGGTGGGCGCCATCGGCGATGGAGGGGGGCTGCTGCTCCGATGGATGGAATCCTATCGACTGGGGATCGGCCATGCGCCACTTGCTAACCTTTACGAATCATTAGTGTTTTTTGCATTCATGATCGCAATCATCTACCTTGTGATTGAACGCCGCTACCAAAGTCGAGCGATCGGCGCCTTCGCCATGCCCCTCGCTTTTTTGACAATGGCCTATGCCTCATTGTCTCCCTTTATCAGCAGCCAAATTCAGCCACTGATTCCGGCCCTTAAAAGCAACTGGCTCATTGCCCATGTCATCGCTTGCTTTATCGGTTACGGCGCCTTTGCCATCGCCTTTGGCGTCAGCTTCATGTACCTGATGAAAAAGGGCCGTGACGAAGAAACGGTATCGAGTATGGATTATGTCAAGCCGATCGTGCTGTTTCTCTCCATCGCCCTGCTCAATCGGATCATCCTGCGGTATCCTTGGGGGCTGGCGGCTCTGATCGCTCTGGGTGCATGCGTCCTGGTGTATGTATTGGTGTTTCTGTACCAGCGGATGGCTCCGGAAACCAAAGACCGCCTGCTGGACCGACTGCCGAGCACAAAAGTGTTGGATGAGCTGAACTATCAACTGATTATGTTCGGGTTCCTGTTTTTGTCGGCCGGTATCATTACAGGGGCGGTGTGGGCCAATTCCGCGTGGGGGCGTTATTGGGGCTGGGATCCCAAGGAAACCTGGTCTCTCATCACCTGGTTCGTCTACGCCACCCTGCTTCATGCCCGGATGATGCGGGGTTGGCACGGGCGCCGGATCGCCTACCTGTCCATCCTCGGTTTCATGGCGGTGCTGTTCACTTATTTCGGTGTCAACCTTCTTCCCGGATTGCACAGTTACGGCGCGATGGGCCAATAATTCCCACGACAAAACCCTTGACAAAAACCCGTCTTGCGGATACATCATCGCATGAATTTTTCGCCCCACCGCAAGGAGTTCCGCAATGGTCGCGACTCCGGAAAGCGGACGGGGGAAGACAGACTGTCGGAGAACCCGTTCTCTGCTGGCGGCCTGTTGCGTTTTTAACCGCCGGTTTCACCGCCCCGGTGAAACCAGGATGATTGCGACGGAGTGTCCATGAGTACGACAGAAGAGCACGCCAAAGAGGTTCCCACCGAAATTACTGACGAAAAGGAGACAACGCCCGAAACCAAAAAGGAATCTGAAATAGGGTACGTCATCCTTTTCTTTTTTGTCGGTCTGATCGCCAGCCTCCTCGTTGGATGGATCATCTTCCCCAGACTGCTTTATTCCCAGAAACGCCAGCCCTTTGATTTCAATCACGCCCTCCATATGGCCGAAGTCGATCCGGAGGAGGGATGCCGAAGCTGTCATTTTTTCCGGGAAGACGGGAGTTTTAACGGGACGCCCCAGCTGGCCCAGTGCATTGACTGCCACGAAGAGGTCAATGGTGAAGATCCCAATGAAGAGATCTTTGTCACTCAATACGTGTGGCGGGAGCGGGAAGTGCCCTGGCTGGTCTACTCCCGGCAGCAGGACTGCGTGTTTTTCTCCCACATTGCCCACGTCACGGAAGACAGTCTCGTTGAGGGGAAAGACTGTGTGGTCTGCCACGGCCACCACGGGGAGACCGAAACCCTTCGGCCCTTTGAGTACAACCGGATTACCAACGTCAGTCGGGATATCTGGGGACGCAATATTTCCGGCGTCGCACGGAACTCCTGGGACCGCATGAAAATGAACGACTGCGCCGAATGTCACGAAGCGGCCCGGGACCTTGCCTCCCGTAAAGATTTGAAAGCGCCCACCACCCGGTTCATAACCAACATCATCGATGTGGCGTTTCCGGGCACACGCCCGCTCAGCAAGGGGAGCAGTGTCCAGACAGAGCGAGGCGCCTGTTTCGAATGCCACAAGTGATGAGATCCATCGATAATAGATGCACACCATGCTGCCGAATACCGTTTTTTAGGGGTTAACTTTATGAACATAGGCAGAAGAAGTTTTCTATCGTTTCTGATCGGCGGAGCCGCCGGAACCGCCCTGTCGCCCTTGCCCTGGAAGCTCACCGACGATCTGTCCATCTGGTCTCAGAATTGGCCATGGACGCCGATTCCGGCCCGCGGTGAGGTCTCCTTGGTCCATACCACCTGTACCCTGTGTCCCGGTGGTTGCGGTATTTCCGTTCGAAAGGTCGGCGAGCGATGCGTTAAAATCGAAGGGATACAGGGGCATCCGGTCAATGATGGCGGTGTTTGCCCCCTGGGTGCTTCGGGGTTGCAGCTGCTCTACGGCCCGGCGCGTATCCGGACACCGCTCAAACGGGTGGGAGAACGGGGCCAGGGCCGCTGGACAGCCATTTCATGGGAGGATGCCCTTGCCGAGACCGCCGCGAAGCTTTCCGCGCTAAGAGACGAAGGCAAATCTCACGCCGTGGCATGTCTTTCCGGCCGGTCCTTCGGCACCATGCCGGCGCTGCTGCAGCGGTTCATGGCGGCCTACGGATCGCCTAATTTCATGACCGTTCCGTCCATGCGGGATTCCTATACACTGACCCTTGCTACCATGAACGGGCAGGCGGCCATGGCCGGTTTCGATGTGGAACATACCGATTTCCTATTGAGTTTCGGCTCCGGTATAATCGATGGATGGGGCTCTCCGGTTCGGATGTTTCAGGCCAACAGTCACTGGCGGAGCGGCGCCGGAAAGGTGGTGCAGGCGGAATCCCGTCTTTCCAACACGGCTGCCAAGTCCGATATCTGGGCCCCGATCACACCCGGCACCGAGGCCGCCCTGGCGTTGGGCGTGGCCCACGTGATCATTCTCGAAAAACGCTACCGAGGTGATTTTGTGAACAACCATACGACCGGGTTTGACACCTTCCGGACGATGGTGGCCGGTTACAGCCCCGATAAAGTGGCACAGATTACCGGTGTGGAGAAGAACACCATTGTTTCCCTGGCCAGAAGCTTTGCGCGAGCCTCTCGCCCGCTGGCCATCTGCGGCAGGGGGCGGGGTGAAGTTCCCGGAAGTATGAACGAGTTCATGGCGGTCCATGCGTTGAATGCTCTGGTTGGGGGGATCAACCGGCCGGGCGGCATATGGGCGCTGCCGGAACCGGATTACATCCAGTGGCCGGAACCGGATATGGATGCCGTCGCCACTGCGGGAAACCGCAACAAACGCCTCGACGGCGCCGTCCGCAACGCCCCTGTAGGATCGCTGCCGAACCGGTTTTTCTCGGCGGTGGCCGCCGGGAAAGGCTATCCCATTGAAGCGCTGTTTATTTCCGGGACCAATCCGGATTTTTCCCTGCCCAATAACCAGAGCATGGGCGATGCCTGGGCCAATATCCCCTTTGTGGTCAGTTTTTCCTCTCGTATGGATGAAACCGCCAAACAGGCAGATCTAATCCTTCCCGATCATGCGTATTTGGAGCGCTATGAAGACGTTCCGGCACCTCTGGGATTTCACAAACCGATTACCGGGCTGTGTCAGCCGGCGATTGCGCCACAGTTCAACACCATGCATACGGGCGACGTCGTCATTCAGCTGGCCCAAACCCTTGGGGGAACAACGGCCGATGCCTTTCCCTGGGACGACTATGAAACCTGTCTCCAGGAAACCCTGGGAGACCGGTGGGATACCTTGGTTGAAAACGGCTATGTGGTGGATGAGGGGTTTTCCCCGGCCCCCTGGCCCGAGCAGTTCGGTACGCAAAAGTTCAACTTTGCCGTTACCGGCATTCGGACCGGATTTTTGCCGGTGCCTATCGAAGGTGACGAGAGTACCTACCCGCTGATTCTGATGCCCTATGACTCCATGCGCGTGGCCAGCGGAGCCATCGGCAATACGCCGTTTATGACCAAAGCCGTTGACGAGAATGTCCTGTTGCACGGTATGTCCTTTGTCCAGGTCAATCCGGCCACCGCCGGAGCCCTTGGATTACGGCATGGGGACAAAGCCGTGCTGACCACCCCCGCCGGCCAGGCCGAGGTCCGAACAGATTTTTCCGAAGGCATTATGCCCGGCGTGGTCGCCATACCGAGGGGCATGGGGCGGACGCCCCACGATCAACGGCTCATGACCCATGGCATCAACACCAATCCTTTGGTGAGCTCGGTGGAAGACCCGATTTCCGGACTCGAGGCGGCATGGGGGGTCCGTGCTAAACTGAGCAAAGCATAGGCCAAACGGGCCGAACCGATAATCGCGAATGGTGAATCGCGCACCAAACACCACGAGGTTCTGAATGAAAGAGGCAACAGCGCAACGCTATGGAATGGTGATCGATCTGGACAAGTGCACCGGATGCGGCGCCTGCATGATCGCCTGTATGGCTGAAAACAACGTGCCATTCAGGGATGACGAGTCGGACAAGCTGCTTTCCATCACCTGGATGCGGGTTTTCCGATTGACCAATGGCAAGCCCTTCCCGGAAGCGGATGTGTGTTATCTGCCCCGGCCCTGTATGCACTGCGAAGGGGATCATGGTCATTCACCCTGTGTGTCGGTATGCCCCGCCACCGCCACGGACTATAGCCGAGAAACGGGCATCGTCAGTCAAATATACACCCGCTGTTTCGGGTGCCGTTACTGCATGGGGGCCTGTCCCTACAAAGCGCGGTTATTCAACTGGTGGGATCCGGTATGGCCGGATGGTATGGAGAAATTCCTCAATCCGGATGTCTCACCACGGATGCGGGGGGTCGTCGAAAAATGCAGCTTTTGCTACAATCGATACCAACTGGCAAGAAACAAGGCCTTTCTGGAGGGACGACGGGAACTGGCGGAAGATGAATACCAGACCTCCTGCACACAGGCATGCCCGGCCGGTGCCATTGTATTCGGGGATTTGAACAACCCCGATCATCAGGTGCACCAGCTTGTGGATCCGGACCCGGACCATGGGGGGCGTCCGCGCAAGCCGAACGCCTTTCGGGTTTTAGAACGTTTGGGCACCAATCCCAAGGTTTACTATCTGTCCAACCGGGAGTGGGTGCGGCGGTCCGGTGACAATTATATCGAAGGGGAAGGCAAACTTAAGAGCCACTAATTGGGATTTCCCATTAACCCAAGTAACCGCAGAAAATTGGGAGTTTATCACGCATGGATAGAGCACTCATATCCGAGGGAGTCAAACGCGATCCGCTGTGGCTGTTCCTCCTGAAACTGGGTCCGGTCGTTGCCATTTTGCTCTGGGGCGTCGTCGCCATGTTCCTATGCTGGATCAAGGGACTGAACCAGACCAATATGAACAACTACTACGGTTTCGCACTGTGGATCTGGGCGGACCTGGCTGTGATCGCCCTTGGCGGCGGGGCCTTTTTCACCGGTTTCCTCAAATACCTCGTCGGTAAGGATGAGCTGAAATACATCATCAATTTTGCCGTTCTCATCGGTTTCATATGCTACAGCTCGGCCCTGTTGATTCTGGCCATCGACATCGGCCAACCCCTGCGCGGGTGGTTCATTTTCTGGCATGCCAACGTTCATTCCATGCTTACCGAGGTGGCCTTCTGCCTGAGCGCTTATTTCGGGGTGCTCACCATCGAATACATCCCGTTGATTCTCGAAAACCGCCAGATCGATCGGGTGCCCTTTTTCCATCATTTGAGCCACAACATGCACGGTATCATGGCGGTGTTTGCCGCGACCGGCGCGTTTTTGAGCTTTTTTCACCAAGGCTCCTTGGGCGGCGTACCCGGTGTTCTGTTCGGGCGCCCCTTTGCCTTCCGTGAGCACGTCTTCATCTGGCCCTGGACGTTTTTCCTGTTTACCTGGTCGGCCGCTGCATACGGACCCAGCTTTACCCTCATGCTGCTCAAGATCACCGAAAAGGTCACCAATAAGAAGCTGGTCAAGGACAATGTGGTGGAACTGTTGGCCAAAATATCCGGTTGGATGATTATCACCTATACCGTTGCCAAAATCATCGATACCTGGTACTGGGCGGCGGTTACAGCCCCATCCAAGGGCTTCACCCTCATGGACTTTTATTCAGGCAACGCCTTTTACGGAATATGGATTCTCTTCCTTGAAATCGTTGTGGGGGGGGTGATTCCGGGCCTGATTCTCATTACCGATAAGGGACGTAAAAATGCCATGCTGCTATTCCTTGCCGTGGTGCTGGGGGTCATCGGCGTTTCTGTGAACCGGTGGGTGATGGTACTCCAGGTCATGGCTGTCCCGATCATGCCTTTCGACCAATGGGCCTTGTATATCCCCAGCTGGCAAGAGGTGGCCACTACGCTGCTGCCGGTGGCCTATGGTGTCATCCTTGTTGCCCTGTCCCACCGGTATCTGCCGGTGTTTCCCCAGGAACGGGAACTGAACCCGATCGACCAGCCGCCTGCCCCCGAATCGGCGGCCATCGAAGCAACCGAAAAAGCCCCCGAGAAAGACGCTGCAGGTCCGGACGCGGATCTGGCGCCGGCTCAGGCATAAGATCAGGAGGAGGATAGAGCATGTTTCCGTTTAATTTCGAGTGGATTTGGGACATGTCGCACGTCGTCTTCATGGGCGGCCTCTGGTATGCACTCAATATCATCGGCATCGGCATGACCTTTTGTATCATCAAAGCGATCTACGATACGGTAAAGGGAAAAGACGACACGCATCACGCGGAACACTGATCACGCATCGGATAGAGGTTAAAAGCGCTCCCTCCGGATCTTGGGTCGAGGAGCGCTTTTTATTTTCCAAAAGAGACATGATACTGGATGCTGGGTGCTGGATGCTGGATGCGGCGGAGTAATATTCTAAGGTTTCGGGTTTCGAGTGTCAGGGATTCTGGATACTGGATTCTTGATGCTGGATTCTCGACACTGGGCAGGCTGGATGCGGGATACAGGATACAAGATTCAAGTCCGATCCGGCAGCAATGAAATCGTAGCTTACGCTATCTTGAATCCTGAATCTCGGATCTTGTATCTGACTATGACGGGCGAACCGGCAAACGGGCGAACGGGGTAACGGGCCAACCGGCTAACGGGCCAATCCGTCTTCGCCCTCTGGGCTCCGCCGGACAGGCGGGCAAACGGGCCAACGGGAAAACGGGCTAACCGGCAAACGGGCAAACGGACCAACGGGAAAACGGAACCATGGATAAAATGATCATTGAAGGAGGGCGCCGGCTGGCGGGCACGGTCCGTATCAGCGGTGCGAAAAACGCCGCACTACCGATTTTAGCCTCATCGCTGCTTTGCGACGGTTGTTGCACCTATACCAATGTTCCCATGCTTCGGGACATCCAAAGCATTCAACAGCTCCTGAGGCATCTGGGGGCGACCGTCGAGGTGGATGCTCACACCGTAAGGGTAGAAACCGGCGGGTGGAACCAGCACGAGGCGCCCTACGACCTTGTGAGAAAAATGCGGGCGTCCATTCTCGTCCTCGGGCCGATTCTCGCCCGCATGAAACGCGCCCGTGTATCGTTGCCAGGCGGCTGTGCCATCGGTGCCCGGCCGATAAACCTGCATCTAAAAGGGCTTTCATTATTGGGCGCGACCATCGGCATCGAACATGGGTATGTAGAGGCAGAAGCCGAGCAGCTGACGGGCGCAGAAATATTTCTGGACACCGCCACGGTGACGGGAACCGAGAACCTGATGATGGCGGCCGTTCTGGCAAAAGGCACTACCATCCTGCGGAATGCGGCTCGAGAACCGGAGATTGTGGCTCTGGCCGATGTCCTGCGGCAAATGGGGGCCATCATCCAGGGCGACGGTACATCGGTGATCACGATTGAAGGCGTCTCAGAGCTTCAGCCGGTTTCGGTGTCCATCATCCCCGACCGCATTGAAACCGGTACCTTTATGGTGGCGGCAGCCCTTACCGGAGGCGACATAACGATTACCGACTGTCAACCGAACCATCTCACTGCCTCCATTAGCAAACTCCGCCAGACCGGGACCCAGGTGGACACCTCCGACACCATGATCCGGGTTCGCGGCGCCGAAGAAATTGTCAGCGTCGATGTCCAGACCCTGCCGTACCCGGGCTTTCCCACCGACATGCAGGCACAATTCATGGCCCTCATGTCCGTAGCCAACGGCCAGAGTATCATATCCGAAACGATATTTGAGAATCGCTTTATCCATGTCAGCGAACTCGAGCGTATGGGGGCGGACATTACCGTATCCGGAAACACTGCCCTCGTTCGGGGTGTCCCACACCTCTCCGGGGCTCCGGTAATGGCCACCGATCTGAGAGCCAGTGCATCCCTGATCCTGGCCGCAATGGTCGCCGAAGGGACCACGGAAATCAGCCGCGTTTATCATCTGGACCGGGGATACGAGGCCCTCGAGGAGAAGTTCCGGAATCTGGGAGCCGACATCCGGAGGGAGAAAGAGTAGGCCAAATGCATAAAATGCCTGAAATGCCTAAAATGCCTGAAATGCCAAAATTGCCTGAAATGTACCAAACCGATTCAATCGCTTAGCATGAGCAAAAGGCAGGGTAGTTTCAAAACAGTCGCAATTTTGCTATAAGCAGAGAGTATCACCCATCACCACACCATCCCCTGACTCACACGCGGTTCCCCCGCCCATTTCATTCCGTGATCACGCCCAACGCCGCAGGCCCTGAAAACAGAAAGCCCTACCGCCGTCCGATGGTGCCGCTGGTGATTGCCCTGATGAGCGGCATCGCCCTGGGAGGGGCGACGTCCGGATATCGGGCGCATGCCTGGGGAGTTGTCTTGTTCTGTGGCATCTTTCTTCTGCTACGCCTGATAAAACAGCACCATGATGCGGGGATATCAATGGCCATGGTGGCTGCTCTTGGGTATTTGTCCATTCAGCCGATATTATATCCCAGATTGCCCGAGAACCACCTCGTCCGGTTTGTCGGAGATACCCCTGTCCAGGTTACCGGCCTCGTGGAAGATTTGCCGAGCAAACGATCTCGGCGACTCGTTTTTATGGTACAGGCGGAACGCATCGGGCGTGGCCCGGATGTCGATCAAGCCGCTGTGGGGCGGCTGCGGGTGACCTCCACGGGCTCGACCCCCCATATCCGGCCCGGTGATCGCATTACCTTTTATACCCGCATACGGAAGCTCAGGAACTTCAATAACCCAGGTCGATTTAACTATGTGCGATACATGGCTTCCCGCCGAGTGCGCCTATCGGCTTACGTCCGGGGGGGCGAAATTCGTATCACGGCTGCCGCCGTGGGGCAGGGTGCCTGGATGCGAATCCATCGCCTGCGACAGGACCTGGGCTTTTGGATTGACCGGCACGCCCAAACCGAATTGGGTGCCGGTGTTCTGAAGGCTTTGCTTGTGGGGGATCGCACCGGAATTCCGCCGGACCTGCGGAACAGATTCAATCGAACCGGCCTCGGGCACGTGCTGGCCATTTCCGGACTGCACATCGGGATCATCGGCGCTGCGGCTTCTTTTCAGGAAAATCCTGCCCTTCTTTTCCCTTTTTCTGCGTTATGGCTGGGTGAACAAAGGGGCTGCCCTCTTGGCCATGTTTCCGGTGATCGGATACGGCCTCGCGGCAGGAATGTCTCCGTCCACCCAACGGGCCGTCGTCATGGTGCTGGTATTCTTCTTCGGTACTCTGGTCCACAGGGCCCAGGAACCGATCAACACCCTTGCTTTTGCCGCGTTGCTCTTGTTGGTGATCGACCCGGGGGCCCTTTTTTCCATCTCCTTTCAACTCTCCTTCTCGGCGGTAGCAGTGATCCTATATGGGCTCCACCGCCTATATGGCGGCAGTCTGTCCCCACAGGGGCACTCGCGTCGAATCCTGAAAAAACTGTTGCTCATGATCACCGTATCCTTCCTGGCAACGGTGGGAACGCTGCCCCTGACCCTCTTTTACTTTAATAGGGTGTCCACCGTCGGCACCTTATCCAATCTGCTGGTGGTTCCTCTGATCGGGACGGGCGTCCTGCCCATGGGTCTGCTGGGGTTATGCCTGATTCCGCTGAGTGAATCGGGCGCTGCGGCGTTGCTAAATGTTTCGGAAACCCTTTTGTCCCTGGTGATTCAGGCCATTCGATATGTCGGCGACCGATCATTTGTCGCCGTGGATGTGTTCACGCCGACCATATTTGAAATTTTGATTTACTATGCCGTCCTTTGGGCGTTGGTCAACTTGCGCTGCTCTGAATTTGCCCGGGCTCTTCTCCTTGTCGGACTATTTGCCGGAGGTGCAGATGCCTGTTATTGGGTTCAGCAGCGGCTGTGGCATAGGGATTTTCGGGTGACGGTCATCGATGTGGGGCAGGGCAGTGCGTCGCTTCTGGAATTTCCCAAGGGCCGTTGCATGCTCATCGACGGCGGCGGATTCTCCGATAATTCGGTGTTTGATGTGGGGCGGTATGTTGTGGGCCCGCTATTGCGAAAAAAGCGCATTCGTACGGTGGACATTGTTGTTCTGTCACACCCCAACAGCGATCACATGAACGGCCTTTTGTTTATCCTCGATCATTTTCATGTCGGTGAGGTTTGGACCAACGGGCAGCGGGCCTCTACACCCAGTTATCAACACTTTACAGAAATTATTGAGGCGCGTGGGATCCCTTCGCCGTTATTTGACGACATCGCCAGACACTCGAACATGGAGGGGGTTCTGGTGGACATCCTGCATCCCGCAAAGGGATTTCTCACGCATCCGGTTCGCCGGTCCCGTCGGAACACCAACAACAATTCCATCGTGATCAAGGCCAGTTTCGGGAGCACCGTTTTTCTGTTTCCGGGGGATATTATGGCCGCAGCGGAACGGGAGTTGGTGGCGCGTCATGGCAGCGATCTTCGCAGTACATTTGTTGCAGCACCCCATCACGGCAGCCGTACCTCCAGCACCGATAGACTTCTTGAGGCCTTGAAACCGGAATGGGTGATTGTCTCGTCCGGCCGCAAGGGGAGCCGTCTTTTTCCGCACCCGACCGTTGCGGAGAGATATCGCCGGCATGGGATCCGTCTGCTTCGCACCGATACCCACGGCGCAGTAAGCGTCCGTATTAAGCTTCAAGGCTACACTGTGCGCACGTTTCTTCCCCTGGCTGAAGATCCTGTGGATTCAATGGAATCATTCCCTTGAGCGATTTTCCGATTGGAGGTAGAATTATAATGATGATCTTCTTATGTTGGGATCGTACATGACAACACCTTTCATTCAATTGGAACGGGAACGTCTCGAGTCGATCTATCGGAAATACAACCGTCAGCGGTTTGTGCATCCGGATCCGGTCGAACTGCTCTACGCCTACGAACGTATCGAGGACCGGGAAATTGCCGGATGGATTGCTGCTTCACTGGCATACGGCCGGGTCCATCAGATTCTCAAAAGTGTCGGCCTCGTGCTCGAGACGATGGGGAAATCTCCCAGCCGATATCTACAGACGGCAACCCCTCGGAGCTTGAACCACGATTTTTTCGGGTTTGTCCACCGGTTTGCCACCGGAACGCAGGTCGCCGGATTACTGACCGGCCTCAGACAGGTGATCCTGGATCACGGCACGCTGGGGGCCTGTTTTGTCGCCGGGTTTGACAAGAACGACACCAGTGTGCTGCCGGCTCTCGGGCGACTGATCGACAAAATATATGACGGGGTGTCACGGGACCCGGGGCACTTGCTGCCGCGTCCGGAACGGGGGAGCGCCTGCAAACGACTGAATCTGTTTCTGCGATGGATGGTACGACGGGACCGGGTGGATCCCGGTGGATGGGATAGTGTACCGGCATCCAAGCTGATTATCCCTCTGGATACCCATATGCACCGCATCGGCGGATGGCTGGAATGACATCCCGCCGGCAGGGAAACATGCGCACGGCATTGGAGATCACCGAAAAGTTCAAATTGATTTCTCCCGATGATCCGGTCCGGTATGACTTCGCGCTGACACGAATCGGCATCCTGGGTGATCCGGAATTTAAAGAACTGGTGGAAAACACGCAGTAATTTGCAGCAACGGCGTGCTGCACCCAGAGAGCAGTTATCTTATGCCGAAGAAATTGAAATTTCTTTTCCTGGAGCCGTTTTTTGGTGGCTCCCATCGGGACTTCGCCGAGGGGCTCGTGGCCCATTCCAGACATCACATCGATCTGGTCACCCTGCCGGCCCGTTTCTGGAAATGGCGCATGCGGGGCGCTGCGATCACGTTTGCCCGGAAGATCGGCTCATTGAAAGGGTATGACGGCCTTGTTCTGACGGATCTGATGAGTCTGGCGGATTTCAAGGCACTCATGCCTCCGCCATTTCCCCCGTCCCTGGTATACTTCCACGAAAACCAGCTCACCTACCCCCTGGCTCCGGGCGAACGCATGGACTATCAGTTTGGGTTCACCGGTCTGACCACCGCACTGACCGCAAACCGCATATTGTTCAATTCTCACTTTTACAGGGACGCCTTCTTCAAGCAGCTACCGGCGTTTCTGAGAATGATGCCGGAGTATGTGCCGGGCTGGGCCGTCGATGCCATTTATAAAAAATCGACTGTCTGCTATCCAGGGTGTCATTTTCCCATAGCAATGACCCTGCCGCGTCAGGAGACGAAGCATCCATTGATCGTCTGGAACCATCGCTGGGAGTTTGATAAAAATCCGGATGTATTCTTCTCTGTATGTGAAGCACTGATGGCAAAGGGTGTTGAATTTCAGCTGGCCATTCTCGGTGAGAATTTTCAGGCCGTACCCAAAGTATTCATTCGGGCCAGGGAGAAATTCGGAGATAGAATACGTCGCTACGGCTACGAGGAAAAACGTGAAGACTACGAGAACTGGCTCCAGAAAGGCGATGTGGTGGTCAGTACCGCCGATCAGGAGAATTTTGGCATTTCGATTGTCGAGGCCATCCGCTGGGGCTGTTTTCCGCTTCTCCCTCGGCGGCTGGTCTATCCGGAAATCATACCGGAGGCGTTTCACGGGGATTGTTTGTACGACAGCTATGAGGAGTTGGAACATAAACTCGGCTTACTTCTCACGGAGGGGTGTAGAGACCTTGGGAATAAACGGGCGAAACTGTCCGAAGCGATGGCCGGATACGCTTGGGAGGGTACCATAGAAGCATACGATGATGAACTGGAAAAATTAGCAACCGGAGACTTTACTTAGATGCTTGTCGGGAGGAGATCCAAATGAATGGACATGAAAGATGGCGCATTGACATGCGGCGGTGGGCACGATGGGTGATCACCATTCTGGTGGTCGGATTTCTATTTCATCCTGTCGTGCATGCCGAAGAAAAAATAGCCACCATGGAAGTTATCGGTACGGGCCGGGTGATGGTCGATCCAAATGTGGCGGTGGTGGCCTTCGCGGTGGAAACCAATGCCCGAGGGGCCGGAGAGGCGGTAAAGGCCAATGCCGATCGGACCCGGAAATTGATTCAAACGCTCAAGGGCGTCATGGGATCCAAAGACACCATCAAGACGTCCCATTTTGATCTTTCGCCGGTCTATTCAAAGACCAATCGATTTCGCCCCGAAGGGTATCGGGTCAGCAATCGGGTGGTCCTGGAGACGAGGGAGTTGGGTACCGTTGGCCGTCTGATCGATGCGGCGGTGGGGGCGGATGTCAGTCGCATCAACGGTCTTCAATTTCAAAACGACCAGAATGAAATGCACCGGAAGGCAGCGTCCAAAGCCGCCGTGAAGAACGCGCTTGTCTCCGCCCGGGAACTGGCGCAATCGGCCGGTCTGACCATCAAGCGCATTCTCACGATCAGTTTTACGGGGCGTGAACCGATGCCCAGACCTTACATGGCCGAAGCCGCATTTTCCCGAGCCCAGACACCCATAGAGGTGGGGCAAATACCGGTGGAGGCCCGGGTGCGGGTAGTCTTCGAAGTCGAATAAATATGACATTTCATGAATGCGGATATCCGGTAAGCCCAAGTTGGAAGGCATTTCATACTCTCGGTGTCGGGATCGGATTCGGAATCGGTATCGACAAAATGGGTATGTAAGCGATTCGATCCCGATTCCGATAGCGATACCGACCCCGATGGCACAGCTGTGCTTGCTCAAAAAAATGGAACTTGAGCTTCATAGAGAAGCGCATTCATGAAATCTTTCCAGCATGGGGTGAAATGCATATTTTCAAGCAGGCATTTCATGACATCTTTCCAGATCGGCTGCCGGGGCCGGAGCAGCCCCGTTTGCAACTTCGGCTTGATTTATTTTGATTCGGGTGTTATGATTATTCAACTCATCAAAGGCCTGCCGGCACGTGGCGGGCCGGTTTCGTTCTGAAGGAAGGTCCATTTGTCGAAGTGGCACCTGCGGTTTGGAACTATGAGTAAACTATGAAAGGAGGGTGTCACAGTGGCAACAGGAATTGTAAAATGGTTTAACAGCGGCAAAGGTTACGGCTTCATCGAGCAGGAAGACGGCCCGGATGTGTTTGTTCATTATTCCGGTATCAACTCTGTCGGCTTCAAAACCTTGAATGAAGGCGACAAGGTGACTTTTGACATTGAGCAGGGACAAAAAGGACCTGCCGCCGTCAACGTCACCGTCGTATAACGCGCCGGTATCCAGAATCAAACGGGCATTTCGGAGGGTGACTCCGAAATGCCCGTTTGATTTTTATGAGCTGCCATCCGCCCTACGGCATCTCGGCAATTGCTTTTTTCTTCAGTCTCCTGCCCATCCCCCAATCCCTTTTTCAGTTTACTTCCGCGTTTCACGACGTGACTGTATTTCCGATGGAAAACGCTTTCCCCAGATAGGCTCCGATACCGTGATAGGCGCGGGTTTCCGGAGAAAACACAATGGGTCGAATCTTTTCTATGTCCGGCATCCCTTTTAAGGCGATAACGTCGTTATCAACCTTGGTATCGACAATTTCCCCGACAAAGAGCGTATGCAGACCGATCTCCAACGTATGCAGCAAGCGGCACTCGATAACCACGGGGAACTCCTCCACATAGGGCGCGTTCACGTTCTCGGCCTTGATCGGTGTCAGTCCGGTGATACCGAACTTATCCACCTTCCGTCCGGACGCGATACCAAAGTAGTCGGCCTCTTTCACATGGGATTCGGATGGGATATTGATGGTAAATGCTTCTTTTTCGATGATATTTCCGTAGGTGTACGTTGCTTTCCTCAGGGAAACCGCCATACAGGGCGGTTTTGAGCAGCAGATGCCCGCCCAGGAAGCCGTCATGACATTCGGGCGATCCTCCTTATCATAGGTTCCGATGACAAAGACCGGGGTAGGATATGCCAGTGTTTTCGCGCCAAGTGATTTTTTCATGCCTTTTCTATCCTTCGGATACGATCCATAATTTTTTTTTAATTCGGTTCCGGATGCCGTTTGCCCGTTAGCCGGTTTGCCCGTTGGCCCGTTTGCCCGCCTGTCCGGCGGAGCCCAGAGGGCGAAGACGGATTGGCCCGTGAGCCCGTCATAGTCAGATACAAGATCCAAGATTCAAGATGGCGTAAGCTACGATGTCATTGCTGCCGGATCGGACTTGAATCTTGTATCCTGCATCCAGCCTGCCCAGTATCGAGAATCCAGCATCCAGTATCCAGTATCCCTGACACCTGCTTGCCCGCCGTAGCTTTGGATAGCGTAGGCGGGACACCTGACACTCGAAACCTTGAATGTTACCCATGGATTCGGTTGTAAGCCAGCATCCGGCATCCAGAATCCAGCATCCAGTACCTATACGAGCCCTTGATCCAGCATGGACTCCACCACCTTCACAAACCCGGCGATGTTGGCACCGTCCACATAATTTCCTTCCACACCATATTGTTGAGAGGCCTCCAGACACGTGCTATGGATTCGCCGCATAATGATCTGAAGACGCTCGTCTACTTCTTTACGGGTCCAGGTCAGGCGCATGCTGTTTTGGCTCATTTCCAGACCGGACACCGATACCCCACCGGCGTTCGCTGCCTTGCCCGGTCCATAGAGCAGTTTGTTTTCCAGGAATATCTCCACGCCCTCCGGCGTGGTCGGCATGTTGGCGCCTTCACTCACCAGGAAAACGCCGCGGTTTATCAAGTTCTGTGCGTCTTTGGCATTGATTTCGTTTTGTGTGGCACTGGGAAAGGCGCAATCGGCCTGGTAATCCCAGAGCGGGTTGTAGTCCAGGTTCGGATCGAACGGCGTGTACACCGCGGATGGATACTGATCGACATATTCTTCCATGCGACCGCGGCGGATGTTCTTAAGCTGCTTGACCCATTCCAGTTTCTGGGCATCGATGCCCTCGTCGTCGAAAATACTCCCCGATGAATCCGACAACGTGACAACTTTCGCGCCCAGCTGGATCAATTTTTCCGTTGTGTACTGGGCGACATTCCCGGAGCCGGATACCAGGCAAGTCTTTCCGTCCAGCGTTTCGGAGCGGGTATTGAGCATTTCGGCAGCAAAATAAACGGAACCGTATCCGGTGGCTTCCGGTCGTATCAGACTGCCGCCCCAATTGAGGCTTTTTCCGGTCAGAACTCCGGTAAACTCGTTGGTCAGTTTTTTATACATGCCAAACAGAAAACCGATCTCTCGAGCTCCAACACCGATATCGCCGGCCGGCACATCGGTATCCGGGCCGATATGACGGAATAATTCGCTCATAAAACTCTGGCAGAAACGCATCACCTCGGCATCCGATTTGCCCTTTGGATCAAAATCCGATCCTCCTTTACCGCCGCCCATGGGCAGCGTGGTCAGGGCATTTTTAAAGACCTGTTCAAACGCCAGAAATTTCATAATACTCAGATTAACCGACGGATGAAAACGAAGCCCCCCTTTGTAAGGCCCGATGGCACTGTTCATTTCCACGCGAAATCCACGGTTTACGTGGACATCTCCCTGGTCATCCATCCAGGGGACACGGAAGATGATGATCCGCTCGGGTTCCACCAACCGTTGGAGAATCTGTTGGTGCCGATATTCCGGATTGGCATCCATTACCGGTTGAATGGATTCAATGACCTCGTGCACAGCCTGATGGAACTCCTGTTCTCCCGGATCCCTGTCGTTTACGATTTGCATGATGTCCGTCATGTTGCACCTCCCCTTTGAGGATGACTGTGTACCATCGGAAATGTCATGCCATCTCTTCGAATTACTGGAATGTCGCTTTTAGCCGCAGATATTCTATTGTGACAGTTTGGTCCTGTTCAATCAAGACGTGTTCTGCCTGCCGGGGGTCGAGAGCTAAACTATGGTATATCCCGGTCCCTCACCCCCTTCCGGGCAGGTCCAGGTGATGTTGCCATATGGATCTTTGACATCGCAGGTCTTGCAATGGAGACAGTTTGACGGGTTGAGCTTCAATTTGCGACGGCCGGTAGCTTCATCTACCTCTATTTCATAGACATTGCCGGGACAAAAACGCGTGCATGGGCTTCCGTAGGTCGGGAAGCATGTGTGGATGCACAGGTCCGTGTCATGGACAACGATGTGGGATGGTTGGTCCTCCCGGTGCATCGTCTTGGACAGGTAAACACCGGTGAGTTTATCCACGTATAACTCGCCATCGTATTCCGCCGTCTCCTCCGGTTCCAATGCGTCTTCCGGTGCGCCCTGGATGGATTTCAAGGTGTCTTTGTCGTCTTTTACAGTGAGTGGATCTCGAAGACCTCTACCCTTTGTGACATATTGTGCACCAATGTGGAAAAACTTGCCCGGGGCTTTTTTGGCCAGGGCCTGGGCGAAATTGCGGCCCTCTTTCATTTCCTCGTACAGCCAGCTCCTCTCGAAGCGATCCATGTAACCGCTCAAGGTCCCTTGAGAAAAATCCTCTCTTTTGACGGCGCCGATGATGGTTTCCGCGGCGAGCATCCCCGATTTCATGGAGACATGGATGCCTTTGAGGGCCGGCGAATTGTGCACGCCGGCGGCTCCTCCTGCAAACAGACCGCCGTTCACGGCCGGCTCCGGCATGGAGTAGTATCCCCCCGTGGCCACCGTGCGCGCTCCCTGCTCGAGTACTTTTCCTCCTTTGATGATGTCGGAGACAAAGGGGTGGCGCTTAAACCGGATAAAGAGATCATAGGGATCCAGCCCCGGATCTTCGTAGCCGAGACCCACCAGATATCCGATGGTGATCCTGTTGTTTTTCATCTCATAAATAAAGCCTCCGCCCGGGGTGTTGATGTCCAGCGGGAATCCCAGAGTGTGTATGTCGTTGGCGTCGCTGGAGTTAAAAAAGTTATCGTCCGGCAGTTCAATGACCTCCTTGATGCCGGTCTCGAAGACCTGGGGCATCTTATTTTTGAAGATGCCGAGGGTCTGATCGATCTGTTTCATCAGGCTTCCCCGGGCACCCTCGGCAAACAGGGTCGTTTTTGCCATCAGGTCGATCCCGGGTTCGAAGTTGGCTTTCGGGGTGCCGTCCGGTCCGATACCCTTGTCTCCGGTGCGAACCCCGATGATGGATTTTCCATCGGGTCCGTACAGCACTTCCTGGCCGGCGAATCCCGGGAAAATATTGACCCCCAGGTCTTCGGCCATCTCCGCCATCCAACGCACGAGTCTGGACAGACTGACGATAAAGAATCCTTTGTTGTGCATCTGGCGGGGGACCATGGGCATTTTGAAGGCCTTCTCACGGGTCAGGAAACAAAACATGTCTCCCAGCACGGTGGTTTCAATGGGGCAATTGCGATCTTCAAAATCCGGCACCAATTCGGCTAAGGCCAACGGGTTGAGAACCGCGCCGCTGAGTACATGTGCACCGATTTCCGCCCCTTTATCGATCAATGCCACTTCGAGTTCCAAATTTTCTTCCGCCGCTTGCTGCATGAGGTGGATGGCGCCGGCCAGTCCGGCGGGCCCGCCACCCACGATCAGGACGTCAAAATCGATCGCTTCACGTTCAATGGTCATCGATATCTTCCTTCGGCAAAGTCGGGGTTGCATTATGCGAGGGCTCCATGTTCCGATAACCCTCTCTCGTTCCTGCAAAAATTGGCAAATACCACGAACCTGGCGCTTTGTAAACCGGCACCTCCTTATGCGCTTGACAGATTACTCTGGATAATTATTTTGGTAAATGAAATATTTTAATCTCGAATATTATCTAATTTTTATATTTTGTTTCTTTTAAGACTGTACGGAGACCCATAATGAAATCATCGAATCGGGAAGGCGGTGCCGTGACCGATGCCCAAACCTTGAGTCAAGCCCGATACATATTCACTACTGGAAAGATGATTCGGGATCGGATCGAACGGATTGTGAATGATTACCTCGCACAAATGGGAAAGACCGACGCATATCTCGGGCTCTCCTACCCACAGTTCCACGCTCTGATGATGGTGCGCATGCGCGGACCGATCTCCATGAGCGAGCTTGCCGAAGTCCTGGGGATTTCTCCGTCTTCTGCTTCCGCCTTGGTGGATAAACTGGTGGAACGGAATTTCCTCGCCCGAGCGCACAGTACCGATGACCGGCGGAAAGTCATCGTAACGGTTTCCGGTGAAGCCCAAAAAGCGATTGCCGGTATAGAAGAAAAATTGCTGCAGCTGTTTATCGATCTTGTCGAGAAACTCGGACCCGACGCCACTAAAAAATGGTGTGATGTGCTCAAAGAGGTCAAGAAAGCGCTATAGGGGGTAGGGAACAATGGAAGCAAGAGGTAGCCCGCGGGGCAAAACGGCAAACCACAAGATCCTCCGTCGGATTCTGATATGCAGTGGTGTGCTGCTGCTCGGAATCATCGGTATGACCACCTTGGCAGGGTTAAAAAAGCCGCCCAAAGAGGTGCGGGTCGATGAACGGCCGATTCGGGTTGAGGCCCTCAGAGTCCACACAGAAGACGTTCAAGTACATATCACGGGGTATGGCGAGGCCAGGGCCCTGAAACAGGTCGTGATTTCGCCGGAGGTTTCCGGACGGATCGTCGCCATTCATCCACGCCTCAAGGTCGGTGAAATTATTCCCAAGGGTGACATTCTATTCCAGATCGACGAACGGAACTACATCGCGGCCCGGGATGAGGCTCGGGCTGCGGTCCAGCAGTGGGAAACGGCCATTGCTCGACTGAAAAAGCAGCAGGGGATTGATGCTCAGAGGCTGAAAACCCTGGAGCGGAATGAAGCTTTGGCAAAGAGCGAGTTCGAACGGCTTCAATTGTTGGAAGCGCGGAACGTTTCGTCCCGATCGGGAGTGGAACGGGCAGAACAGGCCTACAACATAGCGTCGGACCAGGCCGCCCAGATGGCCGAGTCCGTGACCCTGTATCCCATCCGTATTAAGGAGGCGGAGAGCAGCCTCGCTGCGGCCAAGGCACGACTGGTCACAGCTGAGGCCAATCTCGAGCGGGCCGAGGTGAGGGCGCCCTTTGACGGCCGTCTCAAGGCTGTCTTCATCGAAAAAGGAGAATATGTTTCCCCTGGAAAACCGGCGTTGACCCTGGCTGACGATTCGATCCTGGAAATCCAAGTTCCCATCGACAGTCGGGATGCGCGGCAATGGTTACGGTTTGACCAACCTCCTGCAAGCAGTCAAACGGCCTGGTTCTCCGGGTTGACGCCGGTCTCAGCCCGGATCCATTGGACCGAAGACAAATCCAACCACACCTGGGAGGGAACACTGCACCGGGTGGTGAAATTCGATCAGAAAACACGGACGCTAACCCTTGCGGTGCGGGTGGAAGCCGCTGCGGCCAGAGGTACGGGAAACAGCCTCCCTTTGGTCGAAGGTATGTTCTGCTCGGTGAGCATCCCCGGCAAAACCCTTTACGGCGTTTTCCGGGTTCCACGCCAGGCGGTCAGCTTTGAGAAAACCGTGTTTATTGCCAACGGTAACCGCCTGAAGACGTTACCCGTGGTTGTGGCGCGGACCCAGGGCCAAGAGACATTTATCGCCGGAGGGATCGTTGAAGGAGACCTGGTGATCACCACCCGCCTGGTCGATCCGCTTGAAAATGCCTTGCTCACCATTACCAATTTGCCGGAAGAGGACACCCGATCATGAGAAATGTGTTGGCGGCCTTTGCCAAGAATACCGTGTTTGCCAATATCGTGTTGGTACTGATTTTCCTGGCCGGCTTTATTGCCACCCGGTCCATGATCCGCGAAAATTTTCCGGAGTTCTCCCTGGACATGATCACCATCTCCGTCGCGTATCCCGGAGCGGATCCCGAAGAGGTGGAAGAAGGAATCAGCCAGAAAATTGAAGAGGCCCTGGAGGGCATTGAGGGCATCAAGCAGATTACTACCCAATCACGTGAAAACTTGGCCACCGTGAACATCGAAGTACGGGAGAATTATGATGTCCGGGATGTTCTCGATGAGGTTCGCACCAAGGTGAATGCCATATCCACGTTTCCCGTGGATGCGGAGCGGCCGGTTATTTCAGAACTCACAATTAAGGATCCGGTCATGCTGCTCTATCTGGCCGGGGACATGTCCGAACGGCGAATCAAAGAATGGTCGGAACGTATTTAAGACGAACTGCAACAAATTCCCGAGATATCCAAAGTAGAGATATTTGGTGCCAGACAATATGAAATCGCCATAGAGATCTCCGAGGAACGGCTGAGGGAATACGGACTGACCCTCGAGGACGTCACCGGTGCGGTCCGAAGGAGTAATTTGAACCTTGCCGGCGGAACCATCCGAAGCCAGGGGGAGGAAGTGCGCGTCCGCACGATGGGACGAAAATATACCGGGGAGGAGCTTTCCTCCATCGTTATCATGGCCCGCGAGGGGGGCGACATCATCACGCTGGACCGGATTTCCAGTATCCGCGACGGATTTGAAGAAGATCCCGTCAGTGCGACCATCAATGGCGACCCGGCGGTGCTTCTGATTGTTTACAAGACCCAGGAAGAAGACGCACTGAAAATCTCGGACGCCGTCCAGAAGTTTCTATCGGTGAAACAGTAGCAACTTCCGAGCGGTGTTCATCTAGAGGATTTATACGACAACACCCAGATGTTGACCGCACGGATCAACCTGCTGATCAAGAACGGTCTCATCGGCCTGATGGTGGTCTTTACTCTCCTGTGGGCCTTTCTCAACGGGCGCCTATCCTTCTGGGCCGGTATGGGCATTCCCGTATCCATCGCCGGGGCCATGGCCATCGTGTGGGCCCTGGGCGGGACCATCAACATGGTGTCCCTGTTCGGTTTGATCATGGTGTTGGGGATCGTTGTCGATGATGCCATTATTGTCGGGGAAGCCATATACTTCCACCGCAAGAAGGGAAAGCCGCCGCTCCAGGCGGCGATCGATGGCGTCAACGAGGTGGGTATGCCGGTTATTGCGGCAGTGCTCACCTCGATCGTCGCCTTCGTTCCCCTGCTGTACGTGGGGGGCATTATGGGTAAATTTATTGCGATTTTGCCCGTTGTGGTCATCGCGTGCCTGGTCGTCTCGCTGGTCGAGTGTTTGTTTCTGCTTCCGGCCCACCTGAGCCATCTTCCAGACCCGAAGGAAAACCATCGTCACCGGAATCTATTGATTCGCCGATTGGGGGCCGTTCACCACTGGACCAGCCGTGGGCTCGAGTGGTTCGTGGAACGGGTATATAAACCCTTTCTGAGTAAAGCCTTGTACTGGCGCTACATTTCGTTTTGCACGGCGATCAGCATCCTGCTGCTGACGGTCGGTCTCATGCGCGGCGGAATTCTCAAGTTTCAAGTGTTTCCGGAGCTGGATGGTTTTGTGATGACCGCCACCGTGGAATTTCCAGACGGAACTCCGGCCGATGTCACCCAGAGCGCCATGGAACAAATTGACGCTGCTCTGCTCAGGCTAACGGATCGGACTGAGACCCTCACCGGCGAGTCGATGCTCGAGCATCGACTCGCCTTGTTAGGGCAGACCCTCGAAGAGATGCCCAAGAAGGGACCGAACGTGGGTTCCGTGCAGGCGATCATGCTGGGCTCCGAATCCCGGGGCGTCCATTCCAAGGACCTGATGGTGGCATGGGAGAAAGAAATCGGACCCATCCCGGGGATCAAGTCGATGACCTTTGCCGGGATGCAGGTGGGCCCTCCAGGCGCCCCCATCGAGGTCTGGCTCCAGGGCTACGACATGGATGACATTCTGCTGGCCTCGGAGGAGCTTATGGAGCGCCTGCAGAAATTCGACGGGGTCTTTCAAATCCGATCGGATCATACCCCAGGTAAAAACGAACTTCGATTGGAGCTGAAACCCGAAGCCCGAACCATCGGGCTTACCGTGGATGATCTCGCACGTCAGATTTATGCGGGCTACTACGGCGATGAGGCCGTACGTCTCCAGCGGGGTCGAGATGATGTGCGCGTCAAGGTGCGTTACACGGAAGCGGAACGAAGCCGTTTATCGGATTTGGACAACGTGCGGATCCGTACCCGGGATGGCAACGAGATACCCCTGCGATCGGTGGCCGATGTCTCCTTTTCTCCCGGATTCTCCACCATCACCCGGACCGACGGCATGCGGCGGGTGGCGGTAAGCGCCGATGTGGACTCCAACAAGGCCAATGCCAGCGAGATATTTGCCGAGTTGGAAGCTAACTTTTTTCCCGATCTGGAACGACGCTATCCCGGTCTCCGGGTCGCTCTCCGGGGAGAAAAAAAGAAGATGCGGGAGTCTTTCGGAAGCCTCCTCGTCGGATACCCCCTGGCCTTGCTTGGCATTTTCATCATTATCGCGACCACGTTCCGCTCCTACGCTCAACCTTTCGTCATCATGTTTACCGTACCCTTTGGGATTATCGGTGCGGTCATCGGGCATATGATGATGGGGTACCAGCTGTCCATGATGAGCTTGTTTGGCATGGTGGCCCTCACCGGTGTTGTCGTCAACGATGCCATCGTTCTCATCGAACGGATCAACGAAAACATCGCGGAAGGGCAGCAGTTTTTTGAGGCGATCATTATGGGCGGGGCCCGGCGGTTCCGCGCCATCGTGCTGACCACGTTCAGCACCGTGGGAGGGCTTTCCCCGTTGATCATGGAGACCGATCTTCAGGCCCGCTTTTTGATCCCCATGGCCCTCTCTCTTGCCGCCGGCGTTGCCTTCGCGACGGTACTGACCCTTGTGCTGATTCCAAGCTTACTGGCTATTTTAAGCGACCTTCGTTTACTGACACACTATCTACGGTTCAAAAGGTGGCCCAAACGGCTGGATGTGGAACCGGCTCGAAATCGACGGGAGGACCAGCTCAGATCGCCCATTCCTGATGTGGACACCCCTGTGCCCATGCACCAGACATAACCCCAGGGAAACTGGAGATCCGGTTGTAACGGCACACCCTGCCGGTCCGGCTCTCCGGGTGCCGTCTATCGGGCGCCACGGAGCGTCATGTTATCCTTACGGCGATTGCCTTTGCGCCTGCCTTCGATTCAGCTAACGAGCTGGAATCCGACCCCGACCCCCCTGGCGTTTCTGGTGGAATGATGTTGCATCGTGTGATTCCGGGTCTATATTACGCCTTACCCCGAACAATGGGGGCATACGTTTGTCTTTAGAGCTGCGGTGGGGATCTTCTTACCCCGAAGCTCACCGGTCGCCGCCAAGGCTATGACCCGCCAAGCGAAGATCATGAGGAAAAATTGTGCTCATTCATTTTCTTATCTTCGTGCTCGTCGTGGCCTCCGTGGTGCCCAAAACCCAAATCCATTTAGCTTGCGCTTTCTGGAGAACCGCGTAGATTTTAACGTTTCAAGATTTAGCTGAAAACAGCAACCATGGAAACAGAATACAAACCGAGCGTGATCGGTCTTTTTGGAGTTACCCTGGCCGGCATATGCGTGTTCGTGCTGTACTACCACACGCTGACATGGGTTCAGCGTCCGGAGACCTATTCTGCCGACCCCCAGCGGGAGAAAATTGTCCTGGCGCTGGAGGATGCTTACGAAAACGATAAAGGCCGTATGATTTACAAGGGTCTGGACGGGGGCTCGGGATTTAAAGTGGGGGTTGTTATCTTCGACCTGGATCCGAACCAAGTCTATGTCCGCAGAATCGGTCTGGACCATGGAAAACAGGGCTTTCGCCTTCTTGGAAACCGCTTCAAGCTGATCAAGGCCAATAAACGAAAAATCCGTCTCTGGCGGGAAGAAGAAGACGGACCCGCCCTGGCCATGAATCATGTCGACCCCTCATCCAAGCTGGATGTGAGGCATTTGGGGCCGAAGGTCATATTCGGCCCCTAAAAAAATCAGGCTTTGCGGACAAAGCCTGATTTTTTTAGTAATATTTATAAAATCGTTACACGATTTTATTTGGGCAATGGCGGGGGGGTGGCGCCAAATAGGCCGGCCAGATCCGGGATATCGCCGGCGGCTGTCCAGTTATCCATACCCTTTTTCCAGACCAACGTGTCTCTGGTAATCTTGCCCTCTTGAATCATTTGCACCAGCGCCTCCTGCTGAAAGGGTCCGGCCTGTTGGCCGTCGATTCCGGCGAACCACTGGACCTGGGGGGGCAACGGCGGCGGACCGCCCGGAGGAGGCTGCTGTTGCTGAGGCTGGGTGGCGCCCTGCATGGCGCCGGTGACCACATTTCCCATCCCGACACCGGCGAGCACGCCCATCATGTTGCCGCCGGCACCCGGGTTTTCGGCCATATCCTGAATCGCGTTGGCGGTTTGAAACTGGGTGTAGGTTTGCATATTGCCCACCAGACCCATCTGAGTTCTCTTGTCCAGCATGGCCTCCACTTCAGCAGGTAGAGAAATGTTCTCGATGAGGAATTTGGTCAACTCGATTCCATATTCATCGATTTCTCCGCTCAGCGTGCCGAGCAGCTGATCTCCGATTTCGTTATAATTCGCCGCAAGATCCAACATGGGAATCCCGGTTTCGGCCAGAGCATCTGCGAAACGGCTCACCAGAATATTCCGAACCTGCCCGGTGATCTCGTCCGTGTGAAAATGGGGATCGGTGCCGGCGATTTCTTCGATGAGTGTGCCCGGATCGCCGACCCGTATGGCGTATGTGCCGAAAGCCCTTAACCGTACGGCCCCAAATTCCGGATCCCGCAGCATGAGTGGATTCTTGGTTCCCCATTTGAGGTCTGTGAACTGCCGGGTGGATACAAAATAGATGTCGCATTTAAACGGCGCATCAAACGCATATTTCCAGCTTTTCAACGTCGTCAGAATCGGTATGTTTTGCGTCGTCAGTTCATATCGACCCGGAGGGAAGATGTCTCCAAGTTCGCCTTCATGCAGAAACACAGCGACCTGACTTTCCCGGACGATGAGTTGGGCGCCGTTCTTGATTTCATTGTCATACCGGGGAAATTTCCAAACGATGGTATCGTTGGTTTCATCCACCCACTCGATGACGTCGATGAATTGCCCGACGATTTTATCCCATAGAGCCATGATGACCTCCAATTCTATCCCCATGCATTGGGGTTGTCTATAAAGTGCTTTTTGTATTTTACCGACCTGACAGGAGTGTGTCAATTCGGGATAAATTCGAAATCCGAAGCACGAAATCCGAAACCTGCATTCAATGTTTAAGTGCAACACTCGGCCTTAAAGACTTCCGCCGGTGTTTTGAATTTCAAGCATTTTCTTGGCCGGT
>Ga0049114_1000011_pt1 | contig 59193 bp, 57 predicted proteins | sample WorMettanBELIZE2_FD_55211 | JGI IMG/M metagenome (GOLD analysis project Ga0049114, IMG submission 55211) | Marine gutless worms symbiont microbial communities from Max Planck institute for Marine Microbiology, Germany - Olavius tantulus BELIZE.2 | ecosystem: Host-associated > Annelida >... | reverse complement strand
ATATTCATGGTATCTTCTCCTTTCTGGGAGAAGACCCTACACCACCACTTTGACAGATCCGGTCATTTTGGCCTTAAATTGGTACATAGTCCCGTAAATTTATACGAGCTTTTCAGGGGATATCCGGCTTTCTTCCACCCGGGAATCCCATCCCGAAACACCATGATGTTCGTGTAGCGCCGTTTGGCCACCAGCCTGGCGGCCTTGGTCGATATCACTCACTTGCGGCCCATACAGTGGGTGACAATCAACTGGTTCTTGTCGGCCGGCAATTTGTCGGTCGTCAATAGTTCCTGCATGGGGATGTGAATCGACCCGGGAATATGCTTGTCTTTGAATTCTATATCGCTCAGCGCATTGATGAGCGTCAGTTTCTCTCCGGCATCCATCTTGGCTTTGAGCTGCTTGGCGGAGATTTCCGGAAAGTCTTTAGCGTGTCCGGCACCCGCGACCAGGATAAATACCGCAGCCAGGGCCCAGATCATGGTCATTTTACGAAGTGATTTCATGGGTCATTTCCTTTTCTGGTTTCCAATCCCCTTCAATGAAGGGTCGAGACCGGATCGGCGGCCGGGGCTTCGTCCCCGTCGTCTGATTGAATGTAAATATCATCCGGAAACACTTCAGGTTTTTCTTTTGCCTCGGGATCCCGGGCGGCCTCGGGTTCCGGGGCTGCTTCGGTTTTGGCCTTCGGCCTTCCGTCGCCGTCAAGCTTGAAGGTTTCCACGGATACCTGCAGCCGCTTCGCGACCTGTGCCATTTTTCCCACGGATTCAGCGGTCTGACGACTTTCCACAGAGGCTTCGGCACTTGTCCGGCCGACCTCCTCCATGGTCTTTGTAATCACCTCTGAAGCCTTGGACTGCTGGTTGGCGGCCGATGAAATCGACTGAACCAGCTGGGCCAGCTGTGCGGAGACCGCTTCGATCTCTTCGAGTTTGCCGTGGGCGTCTTCGGCCAGCTTCGACCCGTCCACAACCCGCTGAATACTTTCATCCATCTTCGAGCCGGCTTCGGTGATTTCACCCTGAATGTTCTTGACCAGGGTTTCAATCTGCTTGGTAGAGTTGGTGGACCGTTCCGCCAGCCGCTGAACCTCCTCGGCAACCACGGCAAAACCGCGGCCGGCATCACCGGCCATGGCCGCCTGGATGGAGGCGTTCAGGGCCAGGATCGATGTTCTGTCGGCAATTTCATTGATGATCTGAACGATGTTGCCGATCTCCTGGGAGCTTTCCCCGAGCCGCTTAATGGCCCGTGCCGTTTCCTGGACATTCTCCCGGATTCCGGCCATGGCGGCGCTGGTGTTCCGGACCGCCACGGCGCCTTCTTTGGCGTTCCGTGTGGACTGCTCGGACACCTCGGCCGATCGTAATGCGTGCTGAGCGACCCTCCGGATGGACGTCGCCATCTGGTTGATGCCCTTGACCGCGTCGGCGACCTGCTTGGCCTGTCTGGCGCTGGTATCTGCCAGCTTGGTTGTCGCGGTACTGACTTCTTCGGATGTGCCACCCACCTGCAGGGTGGTTTCCTTTACGTCCTTGACGACATTGCTGAGCTGTTGGGCCATTTCGTTAAACGAGTCGGCGATGGCACCGGTCACCGCCTCGGTGACCTCGGCACGGGCGGTTAGATCACCCTCGGTGAGGGCGGTAATTTCTTCCAGAAGTTTCATAGTGGAATTCTGGATCTCATCCCGTTCCTCCCGGCTCTGGATCAGGGACAGGGTATTGTCCAGCATGGCGTTCAGGGATGTGGCCATGGTACCGATCTCATCCTGGCTGGCGACGCGTGCCCGGGCATTAAAATCGCCCATTCCGATTTTACCGAACAGTTCGTTGATCCCCCGAATCTGTCGGGTCAATCCACCGGCGGTCAGGAAGGCCATCAGGGTCACCAGAAGGACGGCGCCGCCCAGAATGGCCGCACTGAGCCAGGCCATCTGAATCACCGGTCTTTCGATCTCTTCTTTGGCGATTTCCGCGATCATGGCCCATTTCACACCCTTTGGATTCGCCGGTGTGGGCTTTAAAATCGTCAGCGACTGCCAGGAGCTGAGTACCGGGACCCCCCGGTAGTTGTCGATAATCTGGGTGTCGGATCCTCCGGTGAGCGCGCTGCGGGAGGCCTGGGTATCCACCTTGGCTTCCGGGTTGAGGACGGTGCTGAACACGTCCAGTTCCTGGAGATAGAACGAGTCGTTTCGCCACATCTTGTCCGTACCCACCAGATAGGTTTCACCGGTGTGGCCCAGACCCGTCCGCTCCCGTGTCACCGCGTTGATCTGGTTCAGAGACAACTGGGCGGCAACGACCAGTTCGAGCTGTTTGCCGGAGACGACCGGCTGGGCAATAAAGGCCGACGGGACGTTGAAGGAAGGCTTATACCGTTTGAAGTCGGCCATCCCGTGGCTTTTGGTCTTGATGACCCGGGTCACGAGCTGTCCCAGGTTGGTGCTTTTCAGCGGGCCGGAGACAAGATTGGTATACTGGTCCGCACCGTGTTTAGCGGAGTGAAATACATAGCCGTCCGGACCGACAAGAAACACATTCTCATATCCGTACTTGGACTTGTACTGCGCCACCAGATCCGTTTTCTTGCCACCGGCAGTGGATGCGATGACATGATCTGCGGCCATGGTGGTGACCAGTGTCCATTTGAGGCCCCCGGGCAGAGTTAAGGGAGAATAGGACACCATGTGGTAGCCCCGATGGCCGGATGTCGCAAACATCTGCCCGGATTTTCCGGACAGGGCGGTCTTGATCCAGGACGCCTTCACCGGCTGATCGAAACGGCCTTTGCCAACGGTGCGATTGCTTTTGTAGCGAACGGTACCGCCGTCCCGGCCCACAAGGTAGCTTTCACCTTTTGTGCCAAGCCCGGTCCGGTCCTGAAGCATTTTATCGACCGTTTTATCGAACCGATCAATCTCGGCACCTTTTTAATACCGGGCCGCCAAATGCTGCTCGATGTTGCGCTTTTGCAGTTCATGAGTGGCATTGAGGTGATTAAAGGCATTCCGGTACTGGGAGGAAATCATGCTCGCAAACGAGGCAAGGTCCTTGTTTCGCTCCTGGTAGTAGTTTTAAATGGCCGCACTCTTCACCTTACGGATGGCCTCCAAGTTCTCTCCGGCTTCGTCCATCAGGGTTCCGGAAAAGATCTGGTAGGCCATCACCCCCATTGCAATCAAGGGGATCAGGGAAACGACGAGAATCGTCAACAGCAATTTCCTGCGGATACTTCCGGTGATGAAACGTGCAGGCCGCCACATTTCAATTTTTTCGATGAGCTTTGTTGTGCCTAGCATGTTTATAACCTCCTGCGTTTTTGATCGATCCGGCCGTCACGAAGCACACCTGCCTTCGTCGGACGGGGTGCCCGTGTCCGGCTGCTGCGGTGGCCTGCCCCAGTCTGCCGACAGTTGCCCGACGTGCCGTGGTGTCCATTACCACCGGCGGCGAAACTTAAAGCAGCGCGTCGACCTTTGTTAGCAATTCACCCCCGTCAAACGGCTTGGTCATGTAATCGTCTGCCCCCTGTTTCAAACCCCAGTAGCGGTCGCTGTCCTGGGTCTTGCTGGTCAGCATCAGGATTTTGATGTCCTTGGTCTCGGGGGTTGTTTTGAGCTGCCGACGTACCTGAAATCCGTTCTTCTTGGGTAAAATGACATCCAGGATGATTAATTCCGGATTCTCCGTGGCGGCTTTTTCCAGCGCCTCTTCTCCGTCAACGGCGTTGATCAAATCGTAACCTTTGACATCGAGAAGTTCATGGATGATCCGCATGGATGTCGGACTGTCCTCAACAATCATGATTTTCGTGCTACCCATAGTCCCGTTCCTCACTGTTTCATAAATTTGTCGATGCCTTCTTCCTTCCACACCTTGAGGGTCATGTTGTCGTTCGTGTCAATTTTGACCCCGATGGCGTTTACCGGCACCGAATGTTGTTTTTGAATCTCTATCCACGTTTTCTTGACTGCAGGATCCAGACCCATGTCCCTTCTCCTTGGTCCTGTGTTTACTGTTTCATGAATTTGTCGATCCCCTCTTCTTTCCACACCTTGATCGTCATCTTATCCTTGCTTTCAATTTTGACCCCGATGGCATTTACCGGAGTCGAGTGTTGTTTTTGGATTTCTATCCGCGTTTTTTTGACTGCAGAATCCAAACCCATATGTCTTCTCCTTTCGTCAATTGCTGCAGAATATATTTAATAACGCCGCCGTGTCCGCCGAGGAACACAACGCCTCGGCGTCAGGGCCGATAACGGCAATGGCCGGGTTGTGGCAGGCGTTGATCAACAGGTGTTGGGAAAAGTGTCGCAACATGTCGGCCTCTATCCCGTCGATGTCCTCGAGAATGGCCTCTGTTGATATGCTCTCGTCAAAGTAAAACTCCTGGGTGGCCAAACGGCCCATCCGGGTATGGGTGTTTTCCGAAGCAATCAGGTGTTGGGCACGAACCTGCATTTTGGCCTTCCAGACTTCCTCATCGGTGATCGGATCCGCTCCGGTCATGATGCCCTGTAATTCTGCCACGGTCCGTTCCAGCACCTGCCCAAACAGCTCCGGCGACGTGCTTCCCTCGATGACCAGCATTCCGGCATCCCGGTAGGCGTGATATTCCGAATCGATGTGGTACACCATGCCCACCTCGTCGCGGATTCTGCGGTACAGACGGGAACTGATACCGTCGCCGAGGGCCTTGTTGAATACGTGAAGGGCATAGCGGGCCGGATGGGCATATGGACAGGCCTCCAGCCCCAAAGCAAAATAGAGTTGGGACACGTCCCGGTCTTCCCGAGCAATCCCGGGTCGATGCGGCGGCCGGCTCCCTTCCAGTGTCGGACTGGTTCCCATCAGACGCCAGAAGGCATCGCGAACCTGGGAAACGAACTCGTCATGTTCCAGATTGCCCGCGGCAGCAATGATGATGCGATCCGGCAGGTATCGGGAATGTACGTAATATATGAGGTCCTCGCGGGTAATGGACTGAACGGATTCGGGCGTTCCGGCGATACATCGACCAAGGTAATGGTCCTGCCAGACGTGGGCCTTTAACATCGCGTCCGTCCGCTGGTTCGGATAATCGAAGGTGGCGGCAATCTCTCGTGTAATGGTCTCCTTTTCCCGTTCGAGATCGGCTTCCAGAAACAGGGAATTCAAGAGGATATCCCCCAGCAGATCCAGGGCATAGGTCCGGTAGTCATCCAGCACGGTGGCGGTATACAGGGTGTAATCCCGGGATGTGAAGCCCCCCATCTGTCCCCCGGCTTCATCCATTGTGCGGGCGATCTCCTGAGAGCTCCGGCTGCTGGTTCCCTGGAACATGAGATGTTCTGCCATATGTGCAATGCCCTGTTTGTTTTCCGGTTCGTCCCGGAGCCCCGTGTCGACCATCACCCCAATGGCGATGGAGCGGGTGCCGGAAATTTTTTCCGTCACCACGCGAATCCCGTTTTCCAGTGTTGTCTTTGCGTACACGGCCTCGCCCTAGCTCCTGCGCAGAATGTGTTCCAGATGGAGTACCAGAAGAAAACCATCTTTCCATTCGTAAAAGCCTCTGATTAGCACCGGGTCGATCCCCATGGGGGAATCTGAAATTGGCCGGCAGTCGATGGGAAGCTTCAACTCCCGGATCGACCGGCCGATCTTCAGGATGCCATAGTGGACTCTGGCGTGGTTCCCGGAAGGTGCGGCCATCCGGACCACGGCATAACTGTAGGCGGCCTTTGATCTGTCCTTGGCCTTGAACCCCAGCCGCGATTCAAGGGATATCACCGGAAGGACACGCCCGCGCCAGTCCACGATGCCTTCGGTATATCCAGGGGTGAACGGCACCGGGTGGATCTGAAGGTTCCGCAGGATTTCTTCAATCTGGAGCGGGCTGAACAGTACCAACAGGCGATTGTTGTCGGGTGTCTCCTCCCGGAGGGTAGACAGGAGCACGCGGCTCGGTCGCCGGCCCGGTTTAACGGGGATCGGCGATGAGCCCCCGGGGTGGCGTTCTACCCTAGCCGAATCGGACATCGGTGATTCAGAAGATGCTGTCGTTTCCGGAAGGCCCCGAGACGGGAAAGACCTGTCATGGGAAACAGCCGTCGGTTTCCGGACGAGAATTTCTTCTGGATTCAACAGGAATATCGGTCCATCCGGAATTCTCAGAACTTGTGGAAAATAGGACAGGGCCGGCTCCTCTACCTCCGGGGGCATTTGCAGGACGTTTCCGGCATCTGCCTCGGCAACGGCGCTCAGCCGGTCCACAAGCAGGGCCATTGGCGCCGTCTGTCCGTTTAACAGGAGTATTTTGCGTTCCTCCGGGTTCATACCGCTTTGGCGCGCACCCAGTAGTCTGGGCATATCCACCAGGGGAACCGAATGGCCTCTGAAGGGGATGTCCTGGCGGTCACCGGATGTGGCGCCGCCGGGTAAGAGGGCCCCCGCCGATTCAATGGTGTTGACCATTGCCATGGGGATACCGCACTGTTCCTGACCCGCTTCAAAGAGAACAAACTTTTCCATCATTCAGTCCTTTGGCCGACGGCCCCGGAGCGTCAAAAACGGTGCCGGCAGCCCGCCAGGGTCGCTTAGTTCAAGCCATGGGTAAGCCGTTTGACCAATGCGATGAATTCATCGTCATTGTAGGGTTTCACCACATATCCGCTGGCACCGGACGTTTCCGCTTTCTGCCGGTGCTTTTCTCCCGTGCGGGATGTCAGCATGATGACCGGTGTATTCTTGCAATCCGGAAGTCTCCGGAAGGCCGCGAGGAATTCGTAGCCGTTCATTCTCGGCATTTCGATATCCAGAATGACGACATCCGGACGACTGCGGTGGACTTCCTCCAGTGCCTCGATGCCGTCACGGCTGGTTCGCACCTGCCAGCCCTGCTGTCGCATCAATCGTGACACCACCTGGCGGATACTGACCGAGTCATCCACGATCAGAATGTCCAGCCGGTCACCATCGATGTCGGCGCCGAAATCGGCCTCCAACTCTTTTGGAATATCCGCATTCGATGCCGACGTACTCCTGAACAGTTCAAAGACGTTGATGATGGGAACCACCGTGCCATCACCCATGATGGTGGCTCCGGCAACGCCGCGGACCGTGCCCAGGTGGGATCCCAGATGTTTCACAACGATTTCCTTCTGGCCGAGAAGGCGATCGACCACCACGGCTCCTCGCCATTCCCCGTTGTCCACGATCAGGGTAGTAAACGACGTGGTGGATGCATCTTTCCAGGGGACGATTTTCTCGGGATCGAACATGCTCGACAGGTAATGCAGCGGAAGGAGTTCGTGACCAATTTTTATTGAAGGCTCCGGCTGCTCCGTGCACTGTTCCGGGGTGACCCTGAGGATCTCTTTGACATCGCCCAGAGGAACGGCAATGGAATGATTGTCGATTGAGATCATCAGCGCCCGGACCACGGCCACCGTCAACGGGAGGCGGATGACAAATTCGGTCCCCTGGGTCGATTCGGCAGGTGCGATCCGTACCGATCCGTTCAATCCAATAATGGCTTCTTTGACCACATCCAGCCCCACACCCCGGCCGGAGATTTCGCTGATGTTTTGCCGGGTGCTGAATCCGGGGTAGAATATGTATTCTGCCAGTTCGTCGTTGGAGAGCCGATCGGTCCGCGGTGTCAATTGGAGCTGCTTCACTTTCTCCCTTATGGAGGGGTAGGCGATGCCGGCACCATCATCGGTGACCCGGATGACCACCTGTTGGCCCTCATAGGATGCGGAGATGCGCACCCTCCCGGATTCCGGTTTTCCAGCGGTCCCGCGCTGCTCCGGCGGCTCAATGCCGTGATCGACGGCATTGCGCAGCAGATGCATCAGAGGGTCGGACAGTTTCTCCCAGACCATCCGGTCCAGCTCCGTGTGCTCCCCTTCGATGACCAGACGGACCTTTTTGTCCAGCTGGGCGGCGGTTTCCCGAACGGTGCGCCGGAGACGCTGGGATATGACCGACATGGGCGTCATCCGCACCCGCATGAGTTTGTCCTGGAGTTCGCTGAAGAGGAGCCGCTGTCGGTTTCGATAACCGTCCAGATCACTGTGAAAATTGCTGAGTCCGGACTGGATCGCACCGATGTCTACGGCGGTTTCCATCAGGTTCCGGATAATGAGGTTGAATTCCGAATACCGGTCCAATTCCAGAAGGTCGAAATCTTCGAAATTTCCCTCCTCCCGGCTGTCTGCGGACCCGGGGATCGCGTGAACCCCGGATTTTTGAATGGCCTTTACCTCGTATCCGACCTCCAGATTGCGCACGGCTTCGCGCAATCGACGACCGGACAAATCGAATTCGCTGACCATGTCCATGAGCGTGTCCATGCTCTCGTCGATGGCACTGAAGGAAATAATCAACTCGCCCACCAGGTTGACCAGTGCGTCCACACGGTCGGTATCTACGCGCAGAGTTTTCACGGGGCGGTTCACCGACGGAAACGCCTCGGTGGTATCCTGTTGGGGTTCCGGTGTTTCGGTAAGTTCGGCGTCCACCGCCGAAAGGGAGTCTTGGCCGGGCACCGGATCCGACGTCTCTGCGTGGGGGGCCGACGGCATCTCTTCGGATACCCGATAGGGACCGATGGTCTGCGTGAATCGCTGCCGGAGCGCCGTCATTCTTTCCGAAGAGACCGAGGACGGGTCGGCAACCACCTGCTCAAGAAGTTCCGCAGATTCCACAAGCATGACGACCGTCTCCGGCGATAAGGTATCGGCCTCTTCATACAGGTAGTCCAGTACGTCTTCCACATCATGGGCCCATGCGGAGACATCCGTCAGTCCCATGATGGCGGCAGCCCCCTTGATGGTATGGACGGACCGCCGGATCACACGGATCAGTTCCCGGAGGGGATCCGAGATGGCGGTCTCCTCGGTAATGTTGCTCTCGAGAGTTCCCAGGGCCCGGGAAAGATCCTGAAAGTGCTCCTCTGCTTCCTGGTAAAAGGCCTCCAGCAATTCATCCCTCTGGCCGGCCACCGGATCCTCCTGGGCCCTTGCCGGCGGTACGGCATCGGTCTCGTCGCTGGAAAGGGATTCCAGGTCGTCGACAAAATCAAGAGATTCGCCAAGAGCATTGGCGCTGTCGGAAAGCAGATCAAGGGATTCGTCGTCGGTATCGTCCTGAAGCAACAACGTGTCGGAAGCAGACAACGTTGTGGCTTCGGAAGGATCAATACTACGGAAGGCATCGACGGTTTCCTCAACCACCGGCGGTTCCGTCACACCGCCTTGCGCCAGCCCTTCGGCGTAGTCTTTCAACGCCGGCAGCGTCTGTTTCATCACATCCAGGACACCGGGGGTGAGAGACAGCGTACCGGCCATCACTTTGTCGAGGGTGTCCTCGAGATGCTGCGCGATCCGGCTCAATCCGTCGATGTGCACCAGAGAGGAGGCTCCCTTGATTGTGTGTACCAGCCGGTGAACTTCTTCCAATACATCGGATTGTTGAGGATCTTCCCTGAGCTGTTCGAAATTGCGATCGATGAGCGGTATATAGCCCTTCAATTCCTCAGCCAGCCCCTGAATGATGTCCGTTGATGGAGATGTCGTCATGAAGTCACCCTTCGCCCGGCGGCAGTTGTCTCAGTTTATACGGACGCCAGCAGTTTTTCTGTATCCAGCAAATAAACGGTTTCATCTTCCCTGGAGAAGACGCCATTGACGAAGCCGGAAAGTTTTGAATGACCATAGAGGCTGTCCTGTACGGCCTGTTTTTCCCTGTCCAGGGAAACCATGCCCCGGACCCTGTCCACCGCAAGGCATACGCGGATGTCCCGGGCCCGGGCGATAATGGCGGTATCGCCGGAATACGGTGTGTGGGATTCGAATTCAAAGAAACGCTTCAGATCGACAACGGACATAATTTCTCCCCGGACGTTGGTGATCCCCAGTATCCACGGAGGAACGTTGGGAAGGGGAGCGATCTTGTGCACCTCCCGGATCTCCGTGGCATTGGACAGGGGCAGGCCGAAGGTCAGTTGATTCAGTTCGAATCGAATGAATTGATTTGTCCATTGTTTGGATATATCGATGTTTCGCACCGCATCGGCGTCGGCACCGGAATCCGCACCTTCCCTGGGCAGATGGGCGAGTTCGCCGTCAATGGCGGCCATCAGGTCGTCCAGCTGTACGAGATGATCTCCGGTCGGTATGTCCTCTTCCCGTGTCGATGTGTCATCGTGATTGATCTCTTCGGTCATGGCCTCACCATCCTGTCAGGGTCCTAGATATTTCTCGACGGTACTCAGTAGACGCTCCGGCTTGAACGGCTTGGTCAAATAGGCCGCCGAGCCCGCCAGTTTGCTTTTCATTTTGTTCATGAACCCGTCTTTGCTCGTTAACATGATGATCGGGATGTCTCTAAATTCCGGATTGTCTTTGATGATGCTCAAAATTTTATGGCCGTCCATTTTCGGCAGAATGATGTCCAGGAGAATAAGATTCGGTTTTTCTTCATTGAGCCGGCTGAGCGCTTCCAGACCGTCCCCGGCTTCCACTACCGAGTAGCCCTGTTGTTGAAGGGTCAGCACAATGACTTTCCGGGTCGTTGAGCTATCTTCGACAACGAGTACTTTTTTCTTCTTTTCGGATTCGGCAGAGATCTCTTCGGTGGCTTCCCGACGCTCTTGACCAGGGGCGGCGCTCTCGAAGGTCTCGGTTTTGGATGCCATGTATTGAAGGAGCAGATTGAGTTGGTCGGAAAAAAAAGACCGGTTGGGCTCCAGACTTGCGGTTACCTTCAACCAGTCCAGGGTCGTATTCCAGTCATTCAGGTTGAAATAGGCGATGGCCAGTTTATAGGCCGTGGTTACCGTGACGTCTTTGGAATGAACCTTCTGGATTCGATCGATGGCGGTCTTTATGACGTTTTGTTTGATGTTGTTCTGACCTGACGTGATCAGCGTCTTGTTGATCACGAGCGACGCGTGGCAGTGATCGCATTGCAGGGCCTTGTGACTCATGGGCGCCCAGCACAGGGGACACCGGCGGGAGGGGTTGTCGCCGATTTTCTCCTTGGCCACGGCAACCTTCAGGATTTCTTCACGCACCTCTTCGTTTCTGGGGTCGATATGCAGGGCGTGTTTGAGTATCTTTTCAGCCTTGGGGATGTCGCCGACCAGGCGGGAATACCATACCCACGCGGTGGGATGCTCCGGGTGGGCTTTTAACAGCTTTTTGATGAGGAGCAACGCGTCTTTGACCAGCTGGCGTTCGGCATACATGATGGCGTCATCGAGCAGTTTTCGCCATGCATATTTCGATGCATTTTCATCCTTCAGCCGATGGGCCTCGAGGAGCAGCGCCCCCAGGGAGGTGCATATGCCTTCCTCGCAGGCCTCCTCCAGTGTGCCCACTTCGATCTGGGTATCGTCCCATGTCAGGATTTCAAGCGCCGCATCTTCCCCGTTGAGTTCGCCAAACTCGGCGTGGATCAGTTCGCCGTTGCGGAAATGCAGTACGCCGGTCTTCCCGTCGGAGGTCACCTGGATCGTACAGGTCTTTTCCTCCATCTCGACACATTGCATGAAATGACCGACGGTGAAGTCATGGAGCAGGCTGGTCGAATGTTTGGTTGAATCGGTTGCGTTTTGGGTCATTACGCCACCATCTTTGATGAATTATACTCACCGGCGCATGGCTCGAATTAGAGACATGTGCCAATGATTATTCGTTTTTTTTATCTATTTAATCGATCCGTAAGCCCAGAAATAAGAATCGATACGACAGCAAATTGGATGGTGCGCAGGAATTGCTGATGGACTGTTATTAGCAATTTGAATGCCAGGATATCTGGATACTATCGGTGCTGTTCGAATAATGTGTGAATTTAAGTGGTTATGTTTCATTCCAGCCCGCGAGATATCCGTTCTCCATAGGCCGGAGGACAAATGTGTCGCTAGAATTCAAACATTTGTCGTAGGGGGCTGTTTTTCTCATTCGATTGTAGTAATACACTAGTAAAAAAGTACTAGGTCCTGAGGAAGGATTTGGGAGTCATTGGGGTTCCATGGAATCGAACGGCGTCTAAGACCAACGTATGAAGCCGAAACGACATTTGTGTCGCCCGTAGTCCATTTTCCATACTAGGGAAAATCCCGTCATCGGTACCGTCGGGGACTGAGTTGACTTTTCATCCGCCTTACACTATACAACCTCAAAAAGAGCAACAAAATTAGATAGCTATGAGTTATACGGACCTCTAAGATCCGGTGGAAGGCATGGTGTGCCGCATATGAAAACCTTTCAGAAAAAGAACATCAAAGTCCACTCCGCAATGATTTCCGGTGCGATTATCCTGGTTGTGGTTCTGGCCTACCAGATCGGCATTCCGTTTTTGAACCTGATGGAGCTCAAGACAATCGATATGCGGTTTCAGACCCGCGGGCAGATTGTCCCCGGGCCGGAGGTGGTTCTGGCGGTCGTCGACGAGAAAAGCGTTGCCCGGGAAGGAAAGTGGGTCTGGCCCCGCACCAAGATCGCTGACATGATCAACAAATTGTCCGATGCCGGTGCCCGGGTCATTGCATTTGATATCGGTTTTCTGGAACCGGACGACCAGCGGGCTATCCGCGCCATCGATCAGATCGCGGCCGAGGCAAAGCGGCGCCGGATTTCAGATGTGGATCTTTTTTCCTACATGGCTGAGCTAAAAGAACTATCCGATTACGACCGTCTGCTGGCCCAGGCCATTGCCCAATCCAAGGCACAGGTGGTTCTCGGGTATTTCTTCCAGATGGACCCCAAGGTCCTCGAGCATATGACCGAAGAAGAAATCCTTCGCCACCAGGAAAACATCGGGGGATCGGCATACAAGATGGTCCGTTGGAGATCTCCGGAGGCCCAGGGATCGGCACTGCTTTCGGCCGTGGCCCCCCAGTCCAATATTCCGCTGATTTCCGGGTCCACCGAAAAGAGCGGATTCTTTAACATGTATCCGGACCCGGATGGTGTCGTCCGGTGGATGCCGGGGGTGTTGCAGTTCAACGAGGTGTTGTATGCCCCGCTGTCCTTGCTTGCCGTCAGCGCCTACCTGGACGCTCCCCTTGAATTGTATGTCGACGATCTTGGGGTGGAACGTATCCGCATCGGATCCCTGCAGATACCGACGGATGAGTTCGGGAGAATTCTGATCAACTACCGGGGAGAAAAGGAAACCTTTCCGCACATTCCCATCACCGACATCCTCCACAATGCAGTTCCGGCCAAAGCCATTCAGGACCGGATTGTCCTCGTCGGCGCCACCGCCGTGGGCATCTACGATCTTCGTGTCACCCCCGTCGGATCCGTTTTCCCCGGACTGGAGATCCATGCGAATATCGTCGACAGCCTCCTCCGGGGAGACTATCTGTATCAACCGGCCTGGGCCGCTATTTTCGATGTCCCGGCCATTGTAGTGCTCGGTTCGTTTCTCGGATTTGTTCTCGCCCGGGTGGGTGTGATTGCCGGGGCCGTCTCCGGCGTAACGCTTTTTGTGGGGTACATTGTCCTTTGTCAGCTGCTTTTTTCCGTCAATGGGTGGGTCCTCAATATGGTCTATCCGCTTTCGGTGATTCTGGCGGTTTATATCGCCATTACCGGGTACCGGTATCTGGTGGAGACCCGGCAGAAGAGATTTGTCAAAGACGCCTTTTCGACCTACCTGGCACCGTCTGTCGTTAAAGATCTGCTCGAGTCCCCGGAGCGCCTTGTGCTTGGGGGGGAAGAGCGCGTGATCACCGCTTTTTTCTCAGACGTCCAGGGATTCACGAGTATCTCCAAAAAATTGACCCCCCGGGAACTCGTCGAACTGCTCAACGAGTTTCTGACCGAAATGACCGACATTATCCTCAAACACGAGGGAACCGTCGACAAGTTTGAGGGGGATGCCATCATCGCCTTTTTCGGCGCCCCCAATGAGCTGGAAAACCAGGAAGAAGTGGCCTGCATGGCCTGTATCGACATGCAGAAACGGCTGGCCGAACTTCGCCAAAAATGGGCCAGGGATGGCATGCCGGAACTCAACATGCGTATCGGACTGTGTACCGGGCCGGCGGTTGTCGGAAATATGGGCTCAAAAAATCGGATGGATTACACCATGATGGGAGATACCGTCAACACCGCTGCCCGGCTCGAAGGCGTCAACAAAGTTTACGGCACCTACACGATGATCGCCGACTCGACATATCGGGATGCCGGCGATTGGATCCGGGCCCGGGAACTGGATGCCATCAAGGTGGTGGGAAAAGCAGAACCGGTCAAGATCTACGAATTGCTCGGTTACCCGGCCGATCTCGATGACCGGATAAACCAGACGGTCGAGGAGTATCATCGTGGACTCCAGGCCTATCGCGCACGCCAATGGGAATCAGCGCATCAATTCTTCACAGCGGCACTGGATATCCGGCCCGAGGACGCGCCCAGCCGGACGATGTTGGAGCGGTGCATGATCTACCAGACCGATCCACCACCATCGGACTGGGATGGATCCTATATCATGACAGCCAAATAGTCTGTCCGGACACGTGACACCCCTGCGGCAGGATAACCGTCTTCCGATCCGCGGTCCGCTCCATGGACAATTCCCAGCCATCCCTTCCCGACCCCCGTTTCGCCCCCCCACGCCTTTCGGCGTGATTGTATTGCCGGCACTCCCACGAATCAGGTCCGATTCCGGATTCCAGTGCGCGGAAAAAAAAGAACAGGCCGTTATTGACAACGGATTCGAGCCTTCTGAAAGGGGTTGCGCCTGTTATGGAAAAGTGGATAAGATGGCGTTATTAAAATCGTTGTGTGACGGCAGGGGACACGATCCCCTGAGGACGTAGTTCTCCGGAGGTAATATGGCGGTGAAGAGTCTGATGATCGGTTTGACAGTAATCTGCCTGGCGCTGGTCCATGGGTGCGGCCCCAAAGTGATGGCACCAGCGCGGCTGAATACTCCGGAGCATCATGTCAACAACGGAAACACGCTCATGAAAACCGGCAAACTGCAGGGCGCCTTTGCCGAATTCCAATGGGCCAAGAATCTGGATCCAACCTATGCCCCTGCCTATGTCGGCATGGGCTTGGTGTACGGACTTCAGGGTGAATTCGAAAAGGGCCTCGTCACCATGGAACCGACCTACGGATATGCCCGCAACGATGACCAGAAGATTGATGTCCATGTCGGGTACATGCGCTTCTATCTCTCGGGGCAGGACCGGGTCGATTTCCAATGGCTTGAAAAGATCCGGCAGCATTACAACCAGGCGGTTTCCATCGATCAGAAATCTCCGCGGCCCTATTTCTACATGGGCCTGGCTTATAAGGCCGTCCTGGAATTTACGACTGCGATGGGAGAATTTTCACGTGTGATCCGCCTGGGCAAGACTTATCGCGAGGAGGCCGAAAGAGAATTCAACAATCTGAAACGTATTGAAGCGGCCGGACCGCAGACCGCGGTTGGAAAGAAAATCTCGATTCAACAAACCATCACCCGGGCCGAAGCAGCGGCCCTGTTGATGGCGGAGCTCCATTTCGACGAGGACTTCCGAAAAACGGCGACCGGGACTTCCGGCAACGGCCAGCCGCGTGCCATGGCAACAGACATCGCGAATCATCCTTTCGTGGCCGACATCAAAGCTGTCATGGTGCTGAACCTCAACGGACTGAAACTGTTTTCCGACAACACCTTCCGTCCGGACCTGCCCATGACCCGGGCGGCATTTGCCATGGTGATCGAGGATCTGCTGATCCGGATCACCAAGAACGACGGATTGGCCACCATGTTTGTCGGAGCCCCTTCCCCATTCCCGGATCTGAGAAACGATCTTGCCTACTTCAATGCGGTGATGGTCGTTACCGAACGGGGCATGATGGAACGCGCGAATATCCAAACCAATGATTTCGAACCGATGGAACCGGTTTCCGGGGTGGATGCGCTTTCCGGTATTCACGCCCTCCGGAACGTCATCGCCCATCCCTAATCCGGAATTTGCACCGGGCAGGTCGCGTTTTCCCGACGACAGACGGTATGGTCACGCTCCCGAAAAGGAGTTGGAGGATCCCTCATGAAGATTGGTCTGGCATTGGGCGGCGGTGGAGTACGCGGACTCGCCCATGTCGCGGTTCTGGAAGCCTTGGATGAGCTTGGACGGCGGCCCAGTGTGATCGCCGGAACAAGTATCGGCGCGATTGTCGGGGCGATGTATGCCAGCGGCATATCCGGAAAAGAGATCCGGGACGAGATAGAAAAACACATCATTCTGGACAAGGATGGCTGGCAGAATATTATCGATAAGCGAGAGCAGCTCTGGAAATGGGTCGAAGGGTTTTCCCTGAGCTTCTCCCGGGGTGGGCTGATCAGCGTCAGAGGATTTCTCGAAAATATTCTCCAGGGAGATTAAGACGAGCCGCTTCGAAGATCTTGAAACCCCGCTGCTGGTGGTTGCTGCAGATTTCTGGAAAGCCGAAGAGGTGATCTTTGAAACCGGAGAATTGCTGCCGGCGGTGATGGCCAGCATGGCGGTGCCGGGAGTCTTTGCGCCCGTATCTTTCGGTGGCCGTGTCCTCGTGGATGGCGGCGTGGTGAACCTTGTTCCGTACGATCTTCTTCTCGATCGTGCCGATTTTACCATTGCCGTGGATGTCAGCCGGGTGCGGGCCCCGGAAGAGGAAGAAATTCCCAATGCCCTGGAAAGCGTCCTCGGCACGTTCAACATCATGCAGAAAGCCGCCCTCGACGAACGGATGGCGCAACGGGAACCGGATCTTTTTATCCAACCGGAAATTCAGGATGTGCGGTTGCTCGAATTCGGAAAGATCGAAGAAGTTCTTGAGCAGGCAACACCTGCCATCGAGGCCATGAAAGCGGAGCTTCACAAACGGCGCATCTACAGGGGCCGGGCTATTCTTCGAGAAGCGCTTCGATTTTTTCTCTCAGAAATTTTTCGGATCGCTGTCCCACCACCTGTTCGACCTTTTTTCCGTCCTTGATGAAAAACAGCATGGGTACGGCGTAGATATCGTAATCGTCGATGGCATCGTCACCGACCCAGTAAACCGAGAACGTCACATTTAACCGGTCCACGATGGGCTGCATGGCTTTCGGGCCGCTTTCATCAAGGCTGATGCCGACCACCCGCAGTCCGCGATCTCTGTATTTTTTATACAGGCGGTCCAATACGGGCAGCTCTTTGCGACAGGGTTTGCACCAGGCTGCCATGGCGACAATCAAACATTTGCAGCTGGTGTCCTTCATCCGCGACTCGAATTCATCCTCGGAAAGCTGCCCCACTTTGTTTTGGGTGTCCCCGTGGGAGATGGCAGAGACGCCAAGGATCAGAAAGGATAGGATGCCTAGGATGGTCCGTTTGATGATCATAACACTGCTTCCACGTCATTGATGGTTGGATCCGTCGATCCCCGGCCCGGCCGGTCTGCATCCGGTCCTGGGAGATGTCGCGTGGTTTCCAGTAGCGGAGGTGGCGGTTCTCGCACGGGAAGCGGGTCACGGACGATTCGGTTTAAACAGATAGGCCAGAGAGTTCAGGTTGCAGTTGGCTTCCATACAGAGAAGCTGGGACAGGGAATGCAGCATCACGATGGCGTTCTTGTCCGCATCCTCTGAACTGATGCTCGTAATTCGTGCATACAGGCCTTCGTTGACCTGTTTGACCCTGGCGTAATGGTTTTCCAGCGACGTCATGGCCTCAGCCGGGGAAGTCCCCTGGTCGTTGTTGAAATAATCCCGCAGCAAAAACATGGAAACCGCCCCAAACGGGGTTTCCTCGCCGGTTGAAAACGGCAAATGAAATCGTGCCATTGGACGGAAAACATCCAGTACCGGACATCCGCTGGTGGCCATGATAATCCCGAATATGGACGTAATGGCCTCCATCAGGTTCGTCTTTTTCAAATATACGCGCTCCGGTGTCCGGCAACGCACCTTGCATTCTTCCGTGGACGTGCGGTCTTTGAATTCTTCGACGATTTCCGAGATGTTCACGGCAATCGGACAGGTTGCGGTTGTCGCGGCGTCCAGGGTGCAGCATTCGCACTGCTCATAAGTCAAAGCGGTCCATGTCGGCGCTGACTCCGCTTCAAAGGGAATAATCGAAAAGGTGAGTGGGTTGAGGCGGACTCTGAATTGTTTTTCCAGCCCGTCGCTACACCGCAGATCGTAAACAATCAGATAGGTTGACGTATTCATCGCTGATGTCTTTGCGCCGCCTGCCCATCGCCCATAGACGTCACGCCCCGAAGAATGAAACCGCCGTCCAAAATAGGATTCCCCGTCCCGCAGCGAACAGCGGGGCAGGGAGCCAAGGGTCCACTCGGAGATCATTTTAAAACGGTTTTATTTTGCCACATTTATGGCAAGGTTAAAAGCCAAAAGTGTTTTAACGGTAGTGGATGCATCTAACCTTCCGAAACTGTTTCCTTTCTTGCCGGCGCCGGCTGGAGTTGGTATATAGCCGTCGGCTCATGGCGGTTCCGATGGAAAGGGACCGCCACGGAGCCCGGCCTTTTTCACGACATCAGACAATTGGGGGAGCCGTCCCATGCGCATCCACGAAAAATATGAACTGGAGTTAATCCCTATTGGCATCGGGGGCAAAGAACTGGAGCTCTACGGCGTCGGGAATTGGGATCGATTCATTCGGCAGCTTGAGCGGAACGGATTGGGCGATCTGTCTGAATTTCCATTCTGGATAAAATTCTGGGAAGCTTCCTTTGTCCTGACCGAGTACCTTCTGAGCCTGGAACTGGATCCCGCCGCCAGAATACTTGAAATCGGCGCGGGCATGGGCGTCGCCGGGCTTTTTCTCGGGGCGTTCGGGTATCCGGTGACCATTACCGATTACGACGATGATGTCCTGGCGTTGCTCCTGGAGAATGTCTCCCGAAACCGCTTACATACCGTTTCCATTCGCAAGCTCGATTGGCTGCATCCGGATCTCGAAACCACATATGATCTGATCTGCGGTTCTGAAGTTATTTACTAGGAGATTTTTTTCGACCCCCTTGTGGATCTGTTTCGCACCTGCCTTCGACCGGCCGGTCGGATCGTTTTGGCCCACAACATCCAGCATCGGTGTATTGCCCGTTATATCGAAACATTGCCGCCCCAATACGAAATTAACACACAGATAAAAACACTGCGGGACACATCCCAAACCCACCGGATCCTGCTCCACGATATGCGGTTACGAACAGGATAACACGCTTTACAAGTCACACCGATGTCGGATTTTCATTCCCGTTGGCGCCTCGTGCCGGACCATGAGAGGTACGAATTTCGGAATCGGGTTCGGGATCGGTATCCATATGGCCAGGATGGCAGAGCCGATCGATTAGCGGTTTTTCAGATATTCGAGGAGCAGCCTTCCGGCATTTCGGGCACCGACGATGTTCCGGGCGCAGGGCCCGATACGCAGTTCCGCCAGTGGCCCGGAGACGAATATCCCGTTTCCCCAGCGAAGGTGATCATCGACGACCGGAAACCCTCCGTCGTCGGTCCGGAGTGAAAATTCCCGCGATGTCTGGTCCATCAATGCCCCGGCAGGACGGCCCGGATCGAATCCGGTGGCAAGAATCACACGGTTCGCCTCGATGTGTCCATGTTCCAGATCGAGACAAAGGGCGCCGTTGGTCCGGCGGAGTCCCCTGACATCGGCCTGCCTGAAACGGATGTGCCCTTTGTTTAAAGCCGTTGTGACTTCCCCATGGACTTCCATAGGGAGGGTTCCTGGCATTCTCGCGTCATCGATCAGATTCCGCCGGTGTTTCAGGTCCGCCGAAAGGAAACCGGTCATGCATTTCGGACCGATCCAGCACGGATCAAAGTCAAAATTGCTGCGACGGAGCCCATGGGGAGACAGAATCGTCACTGAGGGTGATCCCGTTCGGATGAGCGTCAGCGCTATCTGAACCGCGGTCAGACCACCACCGATCACCACCGTGCGATTTATCCGGGCGGCCGTTGCCAAACAGAACTCACGGTCGAATACGTGCTCAATGGGAACCCCGTCGCCCCTTGCCCGGTGGGCCCACTCCGGCCAGCAGGGGGTTTCGGTCGGCCCGATGCACAGGAGCGCCCGTTTGGATTGGATGCGTTCGGTATCGGTGTCGACACCGATGCCACCAGCGGTCCGCACCAGGGCTCTGGCCCGACCTTGGATGCGCATTCGGGAAAGCCCGCGCTGCTGAATGACCGATTCACAGTGACGTGCGAACAGCCGTCGGGAGGGCCGGTTGTAGGGGGGGATGAAATGGCCTCCCCCGCTAACAGTGGATTTGGCGAACCTGTAGAGGGAGAGGATATGGATGTCGATATTGTGGGTGGCCGGTGAGCGGAGATATCGCATGCCGCAACTCCGGGCATAGCGGTGCCACAACTCCAGTGGGCGATCATGGGGGTCCAGCACCCGGATGTCGTCCCGGGTCAGGCCGGTTTCGGCGGTCAGAAGGTTTGACAGATAGGTCCCGTGGATTCCGCCGCCGATAATCAGCCATTCGATCATGTCACCACCCTCAGAGGGGTTCGCCCGAGAGTGTCATGAATTGTTCGGGGGCGACCACGTATGGGATGACTTCCACGGTGATATGATCCAGGGGCTGGATTTTGCGGAGCAGGGTTTTGTAGTAATCTGGCGGCTGGGGCCGCTTGGTCACGATGGACACAATGGCACCCAGATGGGACGAACTGACTTGCCAGACATGGAGGTCGACGACGCGGGAATCCCCCTCGGACTCGATTTCGGATCGAACGGCATTCATGATCTCGGTGGCGGCGGTTTTGTCCAACAGAATGTACCCGGTGTCCCGGATCAGGGTATACGACCATCGCAATATGATGAGCCCACCCACGATGCCCATCAGCGGATCCATCCAGACCCATCCGAGCGACTTTCCGGTTAACAGTGCAACGATCGCCAGCAGGGATGTCAGGGCATCGGCCAGGACGTGCAGATAGGCGGCCCTTAGGTTATGATCATGATGATGGCTGTCTTCCGCCCCGTGTGTGTGGCTGTGGTCGTGACGTTCCCTGAGTAGCCAGGCACTGACAAGGTTGACCCCGAGCCCGAGGACGGCCACAAGGATGGCTTCGTTAAACTGTATGGGCTGGGGCGCCAGGAGTCGCATCACGGCTTCCGCGCCCATCAGCAAGGCGATGATGGCCAGAACGATGGCGCTGGCAAATCCGCCCAGGACACCCACCTTGCCCGTACCGAAGGTGTAGGCCGGATCGTCCGCATGGCGACGGGCATACATGTAGGCAAATGCCGTGATTCCCAGCGCGGCGGCATGGGTCGCCATGTGCCATCCGTCTGCCAGAAGGGCCATGGATCCGAATACAACGCCCGACACGACCTCCACGACCATCATGGTTGCGGTTAACCCGATTACCAGCCATGTGTTGCGCTCACTGCCGCCCCTGTCTACCGTGAACCGGTGGGAATGGCGCCAGGGATCAATGGAGACGTTTTTCATATGCGCGGTCCCGGGAATGAAATCATCATGGGATCATGGTAACGCATCCCCATGAAATTTCAAATTCGGGCCGCCGCTGCGGCGGTGCCGCCGGCGTCGGTTCCGACTCCTCGGATCTCGATTCGAAACGTGCCGCGATCCAGATTCCAGGGTATCGTGAAGCATCGGATGATGCTGTTCCTATAGAAGATCGTAGTTGCGATAATACGTTTTGTATTCTTCCTGAACCAGGGAAAACGGGCGGTAGATTTCCAGAAAAAATTTGAAGGAGGCCATTTTCAGGTAGGAGTAGACCGGTGTGGCCAGCAGGCTGGCCGTGAGGATGCGGACCCAGAAGACATCCATGAGTAGAATGACCACAGCCGGAATAATGATCACAAAGAGGGTCTCGATCAAAAGACGCGCCAGGAAAAACAGCCAGGAGGCCCATCGGATCCGGCGGTCTCTGAATAGTTTCAGGAATAAATTAAATTTTTCCCCGAATCCGCCCCGTGAAATGACCGCCAATTTCGAGGAATAGGAAAAACCGGCCAGGGTCATGGGCAGGAAAAGGAATATCGCGAAAAGCAGAGCCATAAGACACAGGGATGACGGGTGGGTTTGCCAGAGATGATGAAAGATCACAAAATGGACCATGGTCCAGGCCCCGGTCAGGCCGACGATGATCACGACCGCCATTCCGTCCCACAAGACCTGCTGCCACCGTATGGCCAGCAGCGATCCGATCAGCCCGAAGCCCCCCCGTTCCTGCCGGTGCATCCGTCGCATGTCACTGGACGGCCACATGGAGATGAGCTGCTTCAGCAGGAACAGGCCGGCGATGACGATAAATGTGCGATAGTCATACAGAAATCCGAACAGCACACCGGGCAGCTCCTCGAACACGTATTGGGCGGACTGAAAACTGATTTCCTTGAGAGATGCCGGATTCAGGGCCGAGCGATCCACGTGCACGACCTTTTTAAGAAACCGGTCCAGGAGGATGAGGGCGAAGACCAGTAGGAAAAAGGACTTGTATCGGAACAGCTCCTTGCCTGACTGGACAACCAGTATGCGCAGCAGCTTTTTCATCCGTTATCGACAAGGGGCCGGGTGAAGCCCATCATCACTTTCCGGTAAAACAGGGTCATGCGCCAGGCCGCCAAAAGCCCGAGCAGGGCGCCGGCCACGGTGAGCCCGAGAAATCCCGTGGATGTTCCGAGGCTGATGCCCCGAAGGCCTATCAGACATGCGGAGCCACCGAGAACAACTCCCAGAAGGTATCCGCACAGCTGCAATTCCCACACGGGAGGCGTGTCCGGTAATCGCCCCCGGGTATGGTACCATCGGATCTGGTCCGGGACCCGCAGGACGTTATGAAACAACAGGTGATAGAGGAGCCAAGACATCACGATCGCGCCTGTCACATCCGTCAACCAGTGGCTCAAGGCCATGCACCGGCCGATACCCACGGCCAGGGCATATATCAGAGCGGCAATCCCCCATACCCAACCCAACATACGTCGACCGGCGGACTGTCCCGGGGTCTGAGCCAGGACATAAGCCAGAGTAAACAGAATCATCGCTTCAGCGGTGTGTCCGCTGGGGAAGGCGCCCCGGTAGATCCCTTCGGTCACAAAATGGGGCCCGAACATGAACCATTCGGTAAACGGAAGTTCTCCGTTGATGACCGATGCCGGTCGCGCTCGACCCATGATCCACTTCAGACTGTGAACCATGCATATGCCCCCGATGATGGCGCTGGCCAGAATAAAGCCGAAATAGGGCCGCCAGGGAATCAGTTTTTCGCGCTTTTTTTTCCAGGCCAGATAATAGACCACGGCGACAACGATCAGAAACAGGATAACCGGATCCACCCCGCCGAAGGATTCTCCCTCGAAGATGGTCTGCCCCATCACCCGGACGAACACCGGCCACGCATGTTCGCCGAGAAACATGGTCCAGGGGTAATCCACCCGGCTGGTGAGCATCATCACAACGCTCGCACCGGCAACGAGGAACCAAAAGCCCCGGTGTGACCTGTCCACCTGCTCCATTCCATGCGTCCTTATAACGGGAAATAAAAACCGGCCTACGGTAGCATAGAAAGCTCCCCCAGACAACGCAGGGCCTTGGATCCGGATGAAGGATGCGGCGGTGATGACTCGCCAGCGCTGCATCGGATGGGATAAAGCCGTCGTGTCTACCCCGTCAGAGGTTTGAACTGGTGATATCGATTTTTAGGATCGGCACAGAAAAAGGCTTGACAGGGTTCGCAGATTAGATATAGTTCACAGTATGAACAATAATTTTGTCAACATACCGGACCATATCACCGAGAATCAGTTGGTTCAATTTCAGGAATTGGTAACCAAGCTGTACCAATGCTGCCAGGAGCGGATGCAATACCAGAGTGAACGATTCGATCTGCCGGATGCCGAGCTCCGGTGCCTGTTACTTTTTGGTGAGGAACGCTATCTGACCTCCAAGGGGATTGCCCACAAGATGAACGTGGTCAAAAGCCGGGTGACCCGGATCATTGAAGGGCTGATCCAGAAGGGGTTGATCCAGCGCATCAAGGATCCGGAGGATTCACGGGTCCATCTGCTCAGTTTAACTCCTGCCGGAAATCAGAAGCTCCTGGATATCAATGATTTTCTTAAGCACGTGCATACCGAGGTGCTGGCACAGATCACCCCGGAGCAGAGACGCTACATGATGGCGTCGCTGGAAATGCTCAAGTCAGCGATGCAGTCGGTCAAGGAAATGATGGTCTGATTACCGGCACCGGACCGTCGGATCTTTCCAGGGGAGGGAACCCGCAACCTGGTCGATTGCCCGTGGAAAGCGGTTTGGGGTTAATAAGTTCATATCGTGAACAATTTAAACGAATATCGTTTATAACCATATGAATCAATTTGGTAATTTTGTTTAACAGTATCAACCTAAAGGAGGCACCCAAATGGATATGCAAAATATCGAAACCCAGCTTGCCGAACTCAAAGCCCAGATTGAGCGGGTCGATAAAAAGACCACCGAAAACAAAATTTCGATGATTGTTTTCAGCGGCGATCTGGACAAGGTTCTGGCATCATTTGTTATCGCCACCGGCGCAGTGGCCATGGGTTTGGAGGTGGTGATGTTTTTCACCTTCTGGGGGACCCCGGTGCTCAGGGACAAGGAAAAGAACGTCGGCGGCAAGGACACTATGGGCAAAATGTTCGGGGCCATGCTCCCCAAAGGCACCACCCAGACCAAATTGTCCAAGATGAACATGGGCGGCATGGGCACGGCCATGATGAAACGGCTTATGACCCAGAAGAATGTGGCCTCCCTGGAACAGATGATGGAAATGGCCGAACAGCTCGGCGTCCGGATCGTGATCTGTGAGATGTCCATGGACCTCATGGGCTTCAAACGTGAAGAAATGATCGAGTACGAACATCTCAGTTACGGCGGTGTGGCCACCTTTCTGGAAGAAGCCGGCAATAGCCGGGTACAGCTTTTCATATAATGTTTCATGAAAGCCTCCATTCGGTGAAACATCCGGATGTATAACACTGTTTCAAGAAATCACGACACCATTCAATCAGGAAGAAACCGATGAGTGATGACATTAAGGTAACGAAGATATTTGATCTTAAGGGACTGCCCTGCCCCATGCCGGTGGTCAAGGTCAGCAAGGGTATCAAGGAAGTGGAAATCGGAGAGATCATCGAAGCACAGACCACGGATCCGGGCGCCCTCTCCGACTTTCCAGCCTGGGCCAGGACCAGCGGCAATGAAATTGTGAAAACCGACCAGGACGGGGAGTTCACCCGGTTCTACATCAAACGGAACGCGTGATCCAGCGACAGGCCGTCCCGTCTCCAACGGGACGGCCTCTTTTACCGGACATTCACTCAAGGGAGGGGCTGTTTGCAAACACTCTACTATATTATCCTGGTCCCCATGGTGTATCTGGCCGTCGGTGTCTTTATCCTGGCGACGGCCGTTCGGATCGTTACGATCCTGAAAGAACCCAAAAATCCCACCACGCTGCAGATCTTCCCGGAGCGTCGGCCGACATGGCTCTGGGCTCTGCACGACACCTTTCTGTTCCCGACGGTAAGACGGCATAAGCCGCTGCTCTGGGTGTTTCTGTTGGGTTTTCATATTTTACTGGTGCTGCTGCTCATCGGGCATCTGGAACTGATCGTCGATCTTGCGGTGTTCCAGATCATTCCCCACGAAATCTTCCTGGGTTACGGCGTCGTCGGTCTTCTTCTGACCGTGTGCGTGCTCTACTTTCTGTTCCGACGTCTGAAATCCCCGGTCCGGCAGCTTTCTGTTCCGGAAGACTATTATCTCCTGATCCTGCTGCTTCTAACTGTCATCTTTGGAAGCCAAATGGACTGGGCCCGGCGTTGGTACGAGTACGGGGATATGACGCCGGAGGATTACCGGACCTATCTGTACAGCCTTCTGGTGTTGAAGCCGGAGCTGCCCTATGCGGTTACATTTTCGGGCCATTCCTTTATGATGGTCCTGCACGTGTTTTTCGCCAATATGTTCTTAATGGTGTTTCCGTTCAGTCAATTGATGCATTCCATCCTGAGCTTGCCGATGAACAAGTTGAGACGAGGGTAACCATGGATAACCACACCCGCGAGGAGCTGCTCGGGCTCTTCCAAAGCAAATTCAACCGGGCGATGCGGTATTATCTGGAAACCTGCACCCGATGCGGTGTCTGTACAGAGGCCTGTCACGTGTATGCCTCCACCGGGCAGTTACACCACATTGCGGTTTACCGGCACGAGATTGTCCGGCGCCTCTATGAGCGCTATTTCAAAGCCCAGGGCAAGGTCTGGCCGTCCCTGGGCGAATGCAAGGACCTGAACGACATGACCCTGGAAGAACTCTACGGTGCCGCCTACTCGTGCACGGGATGCCGCCGCTGCATGGTCTACTGCCCGTTCGGGATCGACACCCAGATGCTCATGTCCATTGCCAAGTTGTTGTTGATTGGCGCCAGTGCCGAACCGGAAATCCTGTCCCTGCTGGCGGACACCTCCATTGAAAAGGGAAAGTCGCTGGAGCTGTTTAAAGAGAGTTTTATGACCGGGATCCAGCGGCTTGAAGAGGAGGTCGTCAAGGCCTGGCAGGTGGAAGCCGGCGAGGCGGCCATCCCGGTGGACGTGGAAGGGGCGGACCTGCTGTATGTAGCCCTGGCCGGGGCCCACTCCATCATACCGGCGGCGGCCGTGTTCAATGCGGCCGGTGAAAACTGGACCCTGAGTTTCTTCGAAGCGGTCAACTTCGGTGCCTTTGTTGGGGATCCGACCCGCACCAAGCTGATCCTGGACCGGATTATCAACGAGGCCAAACGGCTGAAGGTCAAGGAGGTCTGCATCTGCGAATGCGGCACCGCCTTCCGGGTCATGAAGCAGCTTTCCGGGAAACAGCCGTTCGAGGTTTTCACCATCACCGATGCGCACGCCCGGTACATCCGCGAAGGTCGGATCCGCCTCGACAAGTCCAAATTCGAAGGGCGGGTCACCTACCACGATCCCTGCCAGATCGCCCGGAACGGCGGTGTCTTTGATGCCCCGCGATACATCCTGGGCCAACTCACGGACGACTTCCGGGAAATGATCGACGACCCCCGGTACAACTGGTGCTGCGGCGGGGGCGGCGGTCTGGTGGCCTTGGGCGAGGACACCCTTGATTTCCGCATGCAGTCGGCGCGGGTAAAGGTGGACCAGGTCGAAAAGACCGGAGCCAAGATTCTATCCACGGCCTGCGAAAACTGCCACACCCAGCTTTCCAATCTCAACGATCACTACAAGATGGGTGTGGATGTCCGGTTTTTGTCCTCCATGGTCTCCGATGCTCTCGTTCCGAATTGATCACACGCAGCGTATAGCACCAATCACTTTCACAAAGGAGGTCCTATCATGAGACGACGGTTTACGACGCTTGCTGTCCTGATGGTGGCCCTGGCCATCTCGCTGCCGGCCTGGGCGACCAACGGCGACAACCTGATCGGTGTCGGTCCGATTTCCCGGGCTATGGGCGGGGTGGGCGTGGCCGCCCCCCAGGATGCCATCAGCGCGGTATTTGCCAACCCGGCCGCCATGTGTTTCGGGCCGTATTGCCCGGCGTCCGAGGTGAATTTTGCCGGTACGGCCTTCATGCCCAAGGTCAAGGCATCGGTTACAAATCCCGTCGGAACGTTTCAGGCCGACAGCAAAGACAATGTGTATCCCATACCGGCCATCGGCATGTCGGTTCCCATCACCAAAGACCCGACCAAGTGGCGGTTCGGCCTGGCGGCCTACGGGGTGTCCGGACTGGGCGTCGACTATCGGGGAACCGCCCTCGACGACTCAAACTTTCTGGGTTCTGGGTTTCCGTTGATCGCGGGCGAATACAGCAATCACCAGATCATGAAATTCGCCCCGGCCGTGGGCTGGCAGATCAACCCCAAATGGGCAATCGGATTGTCGGTGCACATCAATTATGTGACCCTGGATCTCCGCGACGGATCATCTCCCGGATATGCCTTCGGGTTTCAGCCCGGCGTTATTTGGCATCCGACCAGCAATCTTTCCCTGGGGCTCAACTATATTTCCGCCCAATCCGTTGATCACGAAAACGTCTTTCCCGCATCCTTTGGCGGAGGAGATCTGACCCTGGAGTCTCCCCAGCAGGCCACCCTCGGTTTGGCCTACACCTTTCTGAACGACAAGCTCCTCGTGGAAGGGAATGCCAAGTGGATCAACTGGTCAAATGCCAAGGGCTACAGCGATTTTGACTGGAACGACCAGTGGGTGTTTGCCATCGGTGGTCAGTACCAGGTCATCGAAAAGCTCTCTCTGCGGCTCGGCTATAACTTCGGCGAAAATCCGGTGGAAGAGCACAACGGTTGGGGGGGGCGACTTTGTGAACGTTCAAGGCACGACCTTCCCCCGGTATTACTACGAGACCTTTCGAGTTATCGGATTTCCGGCGATCGTCGAACAACATTTTACCGGTGGTATCGGCTACCAGTTCACGGAAACCTTCCGGCTCGATCTGGGATTCATGTATGCCCCGGAAAACACCCTTACCGAACAGGGGACGGATGTGTTCGGGAACCCGGTCACCATCGAATCGTCATTGAGTGAAATCGGGGTGGACTTCGGGGTGACATTCCGGTTCTAACCCAAAGATTCCAAAACAGACCGTTTTCATCGAAGTATCCAAAAGGGAAAGGGCATAAGCCCTTTCCCTTTTTTTGCCCGAACATTCCACCGTAGCCCGTCTCGAAGTGCCTTGCCCACAAAGTCTCCGATTGGTGCAATGTCCAGATCAGGCTTTACCAGGTGTTTCCGGAAATTTCGGAGAGGGATTGAAAGTAGTCCGCAATGTCTCGGTCAAGGGCCCGGTTCCGGTTAACGGTGCCCAGATGGGCCCACCAGTACATTTCGTTTGTGGCCCAGTGGAATTCGACGCGGTTCTTTTGGAGGGACTCCCGGGAAAGCTGGTACCATGCCGCGGCTTGCGGAAATCCACCGATGGCCCGCATCGACAGGCCGATGACATAGGGATATTGACAACGCAGGGACGGGCTATCGATATTTTCGAGGAATTCGGATGGTGAGATCATGCCCAGCAAGAACCGGCCCGCCAGATGGTCCGGGTCCGGGGAGATATGCCCGGTTACTTGGGCCTTCTTCCGCTGCAGCCAGTTCCCCTGGTAGTGTCGGAGAATTTCCGGATCCAGGCCGGCGGCGGTTCGACCGGAATTCAGCCACGCGGCTAAATAAATAAAACGAACCCGCTCACGTTGCATCTTTGGATACACCGAAACATCGCCCATCTGTTCGAGAATCGTCGTGAAAAAACCATATCGATACAGGATCGCGGCCTGCTCGGGTAGCAGTGGGGTGGACAGAAATCCGTTCAGGAACTCCTGTCCCGCTTTTTTTCCCTTCCAGGCGGTCAGGAGAGCCGCCATCCGGGCGGCCAGATCCAGATTATCCTGTTGTTGTTGGGTCCTCATGTAATCCATCAACGTAACGGCGGCCGCAAAGGATCTTCGTTTTTCCAGCCCAAATGTGAGGCAGCGGATTTCCGAAAGGGGTGTTCCGGCGCGACGCAGTTCGGATACCGCCGAGAGCAAACGTTTGTCCGGTGCATCTTGTAACGCGGCTGCAAACTCTTCCAGGTACCATTGACACCCGGTCATGCCGGCGTTTTTTCCGGATGCCACAAATTCGGCGGCGACCTTAAAGCGGCCCATCCGCCAGTTGAATCCGGCCACAGCAGCCAGGATTCGTCCATTGTCCGAAAATCGTTTTGCAATGTCCCGATAGGCGGGAAAAGCCTTCCGTTAATCCCCCTTGAATTCAAGGACGCGTGCCATGACCAGTTCGACCACCGGCCCTCCGTCGGCTTTGATGGGGGCCACGGCGGCCAGCGCGTTTTCCGGCCGTTTCAGATCCAGGTAGGTGTTTGCCAGGGCAAAGCGCAACCGCAATTCCGCCGTGCCGGAGGCCTGGCCCTGATCAAGTTTCGCCGTGATCCTTTTCGCCGCCTCTTTTTTACGGCCGAACCGGTACAGGACCCGGTGGGCACGCAACGCCGGCGCCGCCTCCATGGGTGCCAGGGCATCTGCCCGTTGATAATGGGTCAGGGATTTTTCGGCCTCTTCCGGGTCGGGTTGACGGGCGTAAAAATCTCCTGTCGAAAGATGAAGCACCGGTATGAACTCGAATGTCTCCAGGGCGGTCTCCAGGGGCGATACGGTCCCGGTGACGGCGGTGGGTTCCCGGTAGGCCGAAAAATGGAGCGGGTGTTCGCGGAGTCCGCTGGAATACAGCACCTTGGCCCGGTCACTGTACCCGATGTGTTGAAAAAGGGAGGCCATAAAGAACCGGTTGCCGGGCCGATCGTCCATCCGCCGGACAACGTCCGCCATGCGAAACCCCCGGTCGGGATTTTCTCCGGAGAGTTGCACGGCCTGCAGGGCGAGTCTGGCAGAAGATAGGGGGTCCTTAACGATCTTGGCCGCCAAGTCGGCGGCCTCCTTATGCTTTCCGGTGTATGCCAGTACCTGCGCCCGCAGCGTCATGGCCAGGGGGGTGTCCGCCGGCAGGTTTTCGGCCACTCGAATTGCCTCTGAAAAGTCACGGAGTTCCAGAAGCAATTGAAATCGCAAGAAAATGGCACCCGTGTAGAGGACCCGATACGCCTGTCTCGCCAGTGACGTGTCGGCGATGGTGCCTTCCGAGAAAACCTCCGGCCATGTCACCCGATTCAACAGGTTTTCGGGTGTCCCTGCGGGTTGCGCCGGTGATTCGGTTGCACCTGGGCTGGGTGGTTTCTGATGTGTTGCTGTCGCCATGTCCTCCAGTGCCGCCAGGATGGCGGTTAAATATCGGCCACTGGCGGCGTTTGCATCGTCCCTCCGACCCGAATAGATGGCTTCTACCATCGCCGGTAATAAATTCGGGTATCTATCGGCCAGGGAGGCTGAAGCCTCCTCCGCCGTACGGGGTTGTTCCAGTTCTCGAAACAGACGGGCCAACAGATATCGGCGCAGCATATCCGTTCTCGAACTTCCGGAAGACGTCAGCTGCCGCGCATCCCTTCGGATAAGGGCCATCAGGAGACGGTCTGAGGGGTCTGCCGTATAGAAGACGCTTCCCTGGATCAGATTCAGGGCATGTGCGGTGTACCCCATCTGGTACGCGAGAAGCGCTTCTTCCATGGTCAGGTCGAGTTCCGGGGCCAGCCACCGAGCCAGGGTCAGCAGAGCCACACCGTGGGCTGCCAAACGGTCACGACCGTCGGTCCGGTCCGGAAACAGAGACATGAGCAGATAGCCATATCCACGGACGGCGGCCCTTAGAATCGCCCCTTGGGGACCGTGGGTCCGGTATAATGTTTCCAGTGTTCCCAGACCGTTGAGGATCGATCTGGGGTCGATGCCTTGAATTTCCGCCTTTGCCGACACCAGACTGGGCATAGCGCCGGGGTCCATCTGAGGGGGCGGTTCGACACCTGCGGCCGTCGCCATCATGGTGATCCAGGTGGCACTATTGGCCATGAGCGCAGGAAAGTCGAGGGGCAGGGCCATCTGTATTTCTGCCGCCACCTGCTTGTCCATCATGAGCGGTATGATAAGGGTCTTGCCGTCAGACCGGCCCGAACCGGCACTGAATGCCCCGGGAGACGCCCCGTCTTCGATCATCCCCTGAAAGAGAGCCGTCAGAGAGGCAAACGCCTGCATCCATCGACGGTCCGGAGACAATCGGTATCCCAGTTTCATGACGTCCATCATATCCAGGGGATGCACCGATTCAAGGGGGGTGGCGCTTGGTTGAGGGGGCGAAATCCGGAAAGTTCCATCCGATCCGGCTGGACGACCGGCGATAGACCTTTGGGGTAAAAACGCGGAAAATTTTCAACCGCTAGATAGACCAGGGCAACGGCGAGCAGCAACGCCAAAACGGTACGGCGCAACCATTTCCTGAAAATCCGTCCCGGCGGCGGGGTGATCTCTACAGGTTGTTCCACGACCCGGGGCTGTAGTTCTCCATCGGCTAGTTTCTGCTCCTCTCCGGGTCTCAACGGCACAAAGGCGGCTTTGGCGCCCATTCGGGTCAGGGCCGCGACCAGCTTGTCACCCTTTTCGGCGCGGATACGACTGGCCAAGATGACCGGCGGACGCGCGATGCCGGCGCGTATTTTATCGGGGGCGGTGTGGGGCATCAATTGTGATAAGAGTCGCACCACATGATGTTCCACTTCCGGTGAGGGGACCGAGCGGAGAACCACTTTGCCGTCGATATTTTTTTCTTCCGTCTCATGGATGTTCAGTATTCAGAGATACTTACAGTAATTATGGCGATTTAGAGAGGGTCGTGGACCTGTGCCCCGATGCTCAGGGTGCGATCCGTTCCGGTTGCGGCGTCCCACCGCTGTTGACTTCAAATCCCACGGGAGCTTTTTTTGCCGGTGCTCGGAATTTCTTTGGCCGTGAACAATCATGGAAATGCAGACACCGAAGGCGCCCGCTGTCCAATTGAGCAAAATATCCCTTGGATCGAACACGCGGTTCGGCAATACATATTGTACAGCCTCATCCGCCAATCCAATCACGAACGTGCTCGCAAGAGCGATCAGGCTCCTTGCCCGACGACTGACGCCATGTGCCGGGGCCCGATATACCAGTGCGGCCAGAAGGGCATACTCGGCCGCATGGAATTGCTCTGCCGGCGTTGACACCATGCCGTGTACCAGCAGACCAAAACCCATGCACAGTCCCACGACAACACCGGAGAAGATTCTGCTTTGGGATCCGGTGGTCTTCCGGATGCCGACCACCAGTGCCAGCAGGCACACGGGCAGCATCAGTGTCGTCACGAGGTGAAAGCCTACCGGAAAGTTACTGGCAACGGCTTGCCAGATCACGGGAAAAACGGGCAGTCCGAGGAACATCGCCCCGGTGAACATGCCGACGATGATCCATCGTCGGATGTCCGGGAATGAAAGAGCCTGTTTCGGTGGGTCCTGCGCCATGGGTGGTCAGAATATCAGGAATTACCGGATAGTGGAAGGGAAGGCTCTGGGGCGGGTCTTGTCAGTGCATGCCCTCGCCTGAAAACATGCTGATAAAGGCTTCGATTTCCCGGCTTTTCTCCTTGGTGGGATTGTCGAAATGAACGCTGCAGTGTCGGATCGGAATCGGACTGTGATCGTCTGTCTCCAGTTCGAAATCTGCAACAATGCGATAGGGGATTTTGCCGAGGTAATAATTGGAGTCCAGAACCAGTAGACCGAATTCCCCGTGTTCGATCACCGGCGCGCCCACATCGAAGTATTCGAAGGAAAGACCGCCCGGACCCAGATCCTTTACGAACCCGATTTCCCTGTCGGTCCGGCGGTCGTAGACCACCAGGGCACCTTCTTCTACATCGTATCTCTGTTCTTGTCTCCGGTTGGGTGTTAGCAACGTTTCGTCCGGTTCCGGATAGTCGGTTGTTTGCGATGCGTCTTGGTTAAACGGAGGATAGTGTTCAGATGGGTCCCGGAGTTCGGTATGCGGCGACGGTTTGGATACTTTCATTCCTCAATCCAAGGTTGCCGTCGAACCGATTCGGCCCCAAAGGTCTGACGATAGGCCGGACGGCGTACCGGAAAGTGGCGGCCCGCTATTCCTGCAGCGATACGCCGCTGCTGGCCGCCGGTATTATGGTTTCATTGTTGAACGCCGGATCTGTTTCAGCATCCTCAAATGACGGAGCTTGGGGCGGATGGTCATCAGGCAGCTCAAATGCTTTGAAAAACCAGCGTGCCGGCTTTTGTCTCAATTTCTTTAATCCGGCAGTCCCGAGACACGTGATGACGTGGTGCAGTTCGTCGCGATCCATATCGAGACCATCCCACCCCAGCCGGCGCAGATTCCCATTGACGTCCGCTACATGACCGGCCGAGTCATCTTCGATGGCCAAGGCCAGACCCCGGATAAAGAGAGGAATCGCTCCGGGAGACATTCCTCTCTCGGCCAGCTTGGGTACCAGATGCTCTTTGAGCTGCGCCACGCTCTCCATGGACCCACTCCCGAAATGGTTCGATTCTCTTCAAAAGAGGTCATTTTCTAATAAAATAGACTATATAGTATGTCAAGATGAAAACCACTCAACATATGGTGGTTTTTGACCAAACATCGGGTTGTCAATTTTGTTGATAACTGGATTAACCGACTGAGAATATTTCAACAAATGGGCCGATGAATTGTCGATAACATGTTCAAAACCGATTCGGGGGGAGACTTATGGTTCGATATGGATGGTCAAAGGAATCGTATGCAGGTCCGGCCGAACCTCTCGAACCCGGCCGAGCATCCAGCCGGCGCAGTGTCCGTTGTCCTGCATCAATGTGTCGATGGCGTCGACCAGGCCCTGAACATCGATAATCGGATGCCGGGAAAACACTTCCGGAAGGCCCCAGGTCAGATTGCAGCGCAGGCATCTTCCGGGACGGGGCGTCAGATGGAACTCGAACTCGAGACGGTCGCTCTCGGCGCCCGTGAATGCGAGTCGGATGTCGTAGGCACCTTCTTCAGCGTCGCCCAGCAGGGCCTCGAAAAAGCGGTTGGTCCGCTCATCCGGGAACAGTTTTAAAAGGACGTCGTCGCCGAATGTATGCCGGTAATCATCAGCGCTGGTCATGATCTATGGTTCTTAAGGGTTAACGTTTCCATCGTGTTTGACGCCTATCATGGGCGGGTCTGCGATGGGTTGGTGTATCCTGCCCGTAGTGAAAATGCAAGGCCTGGGATGTTTCTCATGCTTTTTACCGCGGCACCGACAGGGTGCCGCTCCAAATGGCTATCCGGGCATGAGATGCTCCGGCATCAGCACCGCAACCACTTTACCTGTTGCGCAGATTTCTCCGTTGGCAGACAGGGTTTCTTCCACAACCACCTTGCGTTCCTTTACCTCCAATACCCTGCCCCGGATCTCCAATTCCGGACCGAGGGGGGTCGGTCGGAGGAAATCCACGTGAAGGGAACCGGTGACAAATCGGAGCGGCGGGTCGGATCCCATATCTCGATTGGCCGCTTTGTAGGCTGCCGCCGAAGCGGTTCCGGTGCCGTGGCAATCGATGAGGGATGCGATCAGGCCCCCGTAAACAAATCCGGGTATCGCGGTGTGGTAGGGCTGCGGGGTAAAGTGGGCGACAGTTTCGTCACCCTCCCAATGACTTTTGATTTGGTAGCCATGTGGGTTCAGTCGACCACACCCGTAACAATGGCTCGTGTCGTCCGGATAGTAATCCTGAAATGCTTTTTCACTCATGTGCCATCCCTTTCTTTAAATACACCGGAAATTCATTACACAGCTGCCGGACCTCAGAAGCGACGCCTTTCAGCCGATGATCGTCTTCCGGGTCATCCTTTTCGAGATTATGCATGCAACATCTCCCATTGTCGGCAGTATCGCGGCGATTTTACCCTGGAGTCCGAGTCTTTCTGGAACGGCGACCGTCGCTCCAGAGAATGGGGTGAATAACTGGATCGGGTTATTCCGCGCTTACCCACTGACGGCTTCCGGCGAGTTGAACCGCCACCTCCGGAAACCACAGGCGGAATTCGCCATTCTTCCCCCGGTGCTCGAGGCTCAGGGTCAGCGGACCCACCCGACGATGGTTCTCCCAGGTGGTAACGCGTGTCGGTTCCGGAGCACCACCGCGTCGATAGATCCATTCCTTGAGACGGAAATGATCATCCACGAAGAGCTCATACACATCTCCGGGAGTATACCCGATACCCTCGGGATAGGATACCGTGATTCGACGTGCATTTCCCGGTCCGATCGGTAATTGAGCCGGCCCGGAATCGGCGATCCGTATGTCGGCATCCCATACGAGATGAAATGGAAACAGGAGCCAGTACTGGTCGTTGATAAATTTGGCGTCGATGGATCGAAGCCTGTCGTCGGATTCCGACAGCATGTGTCTCTCGTATTCGACCCGAGTTGCATTTTCGCTATACACGACCCGGTCTCGCTTTGGTTCCCAGATCCATGAGCGGCGGACAGATTTGCTGCCGATCGCAACATTGAAGGTAAAACGGATCGCCTCGATCCTTCCAAATTCGTTGATGCCGTATGCCTTGGCTACCTGCGTCCCGACGGCATCTTCCGCGAATGACGGCGTGGTAATACCGGTCATCGCCAAGACGATTATGACCATGAACAACATGCGTTGGCACTTGGATGTCATGTCTCACCTCCCGGTGCGTATGGGTGCAGTACCCATGAATCGCGTCGATGGTGACGGGAATGGTTTCGGTATTCCACTAGAACAGAGCCGGCAGATGGCGTCTGATCACGACGGTCATGAAACAGCCGTTCGGCGCGCTTTGCCGTGGGATTCTCCTGACTCGGTATGTGTAAGACAGCGGACCCATCAACTCAATAGAAAGCTTCGCTGTTGCGGCGCGGGAGCGGGATTCCGACAACCTCCGTGGATCCGATGGCGATTACAGGAATCGGACAGCCTTCGGCGGGACGGAAACGCAAATGGTGTCTCCCACCAGGGGCGGGTTTCGGCGGTATGAGGAAGGGTCCAGAAGCAGATGGAGCCAGATGCCGACATCCACGACGACCCGGACCTGTCCTTTTTCCTCAGCAAGCTGGATCACCCGACCTTTAAACCGGTTTGTCGTTGCATCCGAATCCTCGTCCTCGGTGAGGGACAACTGTGTTGGATCGATCAAAAGGCGCTGCCGTATTTCATCCCCATTGCTGCAGACCGATGCCGGTAGCGTCAGGCAGATGGCTCCCTGAACGGCGCATTCGACCTGACCCTGGGGGGCGGGGGTCAGTGTTGCAGGAAAAACGTTCTCCAGCCCGTTTGACGTGAGCCTTCCCTGGTTCAAATAGATCATCTGTTTTCCAAGGGATACAGCCTGCAGACGGTCGTGGGAGGTGAAGATGATACTGATCCGCTTTTCCCGATTGATCCGTTTCAAAATAGCAATGACCGAGGCTTGGTGTTCTGCGTCGACGCTGGAAGTCGGCTCGTCACAGAGCAGCACTCGCGGCTCCACGGCCAGAGCACGGGCTATGGCGACTCGCTGGGTTTCGCCCCCGGACAGGCGGTGTGCCATGGCATGGGCGAAACCGCCCATCCCAACAAGTTCCAATGCGTCGGCAATCATCCGCGGACGCGCTGCCGCAGGGATGCGACGGACTTTGAGGCCGAACTCCACATTCCGGTAAACAGTGGATGTAAATAGTATCGGCGACTGATCCACCATGACCACTTCCCGCCGCAGGGCCTGGAGCCCCTGCTCGGACCGGGTGACCTCCCGGGATCGGAAGCGGATGGTCCCCTCACTCGGTCGAGTCAGAAACGCCAGGATGTTCAGCAGGGTTGTCTTTCCGGCTCCGTTCGGTCCCAGCAGGGCGTAAATGTCCCCCTCGTCGATGGACAGCCGGGAAATGTCGAGCACCGTCCGATCGCCGTATCTCTGTTTCAGCCCAGAAATGGTATACAACATCAGGAGCGGGCCCTCCCCTGAAAAAAATGAAACAGCAGGTTCATTCCAAAACTGAGGGTCATCAGAATAATTCCAAGGGCAACGGCCAGCGTAAACTGTCCCTTGTCGTATTCCAGGGCCATGGCGGTGGTCATGGTGCGCGTAAATCCCCGGGCATTGCCTCCCAGCATCATGCTGATGCCGACTTCGGCAATGACCCGGCCAAAGGCGGCGATCACTGCGGCCATGATGCCGAATCTGGCTTCCCGGATGATTACGAGCGCCGTCTGACGGGCATTGGCCCCGAGGGTCATGGCGGTCTTCCGGTATCGCTCGTCAATGCGGCTTACGGCAGCAATGGTCAGCGTGGCCACCACCGGGACGATCAAAATGACCTGGCCGATCACCATGGCCTTTTGGGTATAAAGCAGATCCAGCATGCCCAGGACGCCTCTGCGGGAGATCACGGCGTACACCGTGAGGCCGATGACGACCGTGGGCAAGGCCAGGAGTGTATTGAGTACCGTGATGACAAGCCGTTTGCCGGGAAACGTTTTGAATGCGATGCCGATGCCCAGGGGGGCGCCGATCATGGCGGCGATGATCGTGGAACTCGTGCTCACTTTCAATGAGACACCCACAACCGAAAGCATCTCCCGGTCCAGGGAGACGATCAGAAGAATCGCTGAGAGAAAGCTGTCAATAAGAAGTTCCACGAATTGCCATCCTGTAACCGTACCTCGGAATCATTGTTTTCGAGTGTTCTCCGTCTTTTGAACTATAGGGCATCCGGATAGAACAGCTGTTTACCGAGAAGCCGGTATTGCTGGATTAGGATTTGGCCCCGGGGCGAAACCAGCCACTCGGCGAAGGTTTTGGCCATATCATACCGGACATGGGGGAATTTTTTGGGATTAATGGGAATCACCCCGTAGGGATTATGCAATGACGGATCTCCTTGGCAGCGAATGTCCAGATCCAGCCCCCGATTCCGTCCAAACTTATACTTAATGTAAGTGCCCCGGTCCGCCAGAGTATAGGCCTGTTTCTCCTCGGCGTAGGTAATGGTTTTTCCCATGCCCTGGCCGATGGACATGTACCAGGAACCCAATCCATCCGGGTGGACAAAGGTGATATTGCGTCTCTTCCCCTTTTTGACAATGGTGGTGCTGTCGCTTTTCAACGGCAAACCTGTGGCTTCCCAGAGGACCTGTTCCTTTGTATGGGTGCCGCTATCGTCTCCCCGGGAAATAAACGATGTTTTTTGGGAAGCAATTTTTCGAAGCGCCGTCACCGCAGTGTCCGTGTTGCCGATGCCGGCCGGATTCTTCCGGGGCCCGATAATGATAAAGTCATTGTGCATGACCGCATAGCGCCGGGTGCCGTAACCTTCGGCGATAAACGCTTCCTCGCGGGCCTTGGCGTGAACAAAGATCACATCCACGTTTCCGTCCATGCCATCCCGGATGGCCGCTCCGGTACCCTTGGCAAACACCTTCACCCGGATGCCCGTATCCTTTTCAAATTCGGGCAGCAGAATATCGAGCAGTCCGGAGGCCAGGGTGCTGGTGGTGGTCGACATTTTCAGGACCTTTTCTTCGGCCGAACCCATTTCGACACCACCCATTACCATCATCACGGTGATCCAGACGGCCAACATCCGTCGACATAACGACATGGCTTATTCTCCTTTCGCAGTTTCCTGGGGGAAGAGCATTTTCCCGCTGGTGGTTACATCATACCCATCCAATGTCTCAGCGATCTCTAAGAATGCCGGTTCGTGAAGCATTCCTAAAAACAATTGAATCCCCTCGTCGAAAAATTTTTCCTTGCGAACCAGCAGGTCGTATCGTTCCCACCGGATCGGAATAAAATCCAAACCCAGAAGGGCCGCCACGGGACGTATACCAGGGGCGGCATGGGCCCGGCCGGACAGGATTTCAAGACCCACATCCAGGTGTTTGGCAATCTCCACGTCATAGCCCGCAATGGGGGCGCCGCGAACACCGGACGTTTCAAGTTCCCGATCAAACAGCAGTCGGGTGCCGGTACCGATGGGACGATTCACGATACGCACGCCGGGCCGGGCGAGGTCGGCCACTTGGGTGATTTGGGCAGGATTGTCCCGTTGAAGCAAAAGACCCTGCTCCCGACGGCAGAAATTGACGATGGCCGGCATTTGATTCAGCTCCTTCAATGCAAAGTCGAAATTGTATTCGGCCCCGTCTTTCTGGAGCAGGTGGCTCGAGGCAATGTGACACAGGTTTTGACGCAACGCCGCGATACCCCCCATGCTGCCGAGATTCCCGAACACGGCGACATGTCCGGGATGCATACGGTTGAACAGAGAGATGGTTTGCTCCAGAAGGGGATCATTGCTCCCGGCGAGGATGAGCAGTCCTTCATATGGCGGCAGCCGGGTTTCGGTTTCCGGGATGTTCTGTGTGTGGGTTTCGATCCATTGACGGACCAGATGCGACGGAAATAGCCATTTCCCGGTAATCTTGGTGGCCGGCAGATCTTTTTCGGAAATCAGCGTGTAAACCATTTTCTCGTTGATCGACAGCAGCTGGGCCACCTCTTTTGTGGACATGAGCTCTTTCATGGAAAAACCTTTCCGGCATATGGTGCAAAGAGGTAATTTTTTATCGTTACAAGAAAATATCTGTCAATGAGAAAAGAACAGGCCTGTTTATAACGGACTAAAAAGAACCAATACTTACTAATAGCGACATTTTAATGGCTCTCCCAGTGGTACGCCCGCCTCTGCGCAGGAAACTGTAACGACGGGTCGTGTCTTCGTCGTCGCGGGACAGCTGCCCTGCGGCAGTCTCCACTCGGATGACACCATCGGACCGAGATACGCCTTGTTGCAGGGGCCCGGCTTCCGGGTGCCCAATAAATGAGAGGACGGCTGCAGACGTACGTGTTTCAGAATTGGATTGTAAGGGGAGCTCGCATCGAACGACTGACGATCGAAAGGGTGGATCGAGAATTGTCGCTAGATATTGACGGCGCAAATCTCCTGAACCATTGCGGAACTTAAAGTAGTTCTTACTATATTTTCGCGAACTGCAACATCGGTGGGATGACCACCCGCTTCAAACCGATTGCCGGATCCGAAACAGAGTCCCCGGAGTCCAAAACCGGTGATTCCGGGAGCGTGTTCGCCTTCCTTGGAAAGATTCCGGATTACAATCAACCGATCAGCAGATGTACAATTAAGGAGACGCATGTATGAAGATGCAGGAACTCAGAGTGATCGCCAAGAAATATGGGATCAACTCGTTTGGGAAAACCAAGGCGAATCTGATCCGTGAAATACAGATCGCTGAAGGAAACTTTGATTGCTTTGGCAGCGCCGTCGAATATTGTGATCAATGGGGTTGTCGATACCGCCCCCTGTGTTTTGACGATGCCAAAAAGTGGATCAACGGAAGAAATAAAACGAAGACCACCAAGGCGCGCAAGCGGAAGAGGAGGGCATCATGAGCGACGTGTTATATATCCAAGCATCTCCACGGGGGCCGAAAAGCTATTCCATTTCAGCGGCAGATGCATTTATTGACGCGTATCGGGAGACTCACCCGGACGACACGGTCACAACCATGAATCTCTTTACCATGGATTTGCCCCCGTTTGACGGGTTCGCATTGAAAGCGAAATACGCCATCCTCTACGGCCAGGACCATACGGACGAAGAAGCGGTCGCCTGGAAGGCCGTGGAGAATGTGATTGAAACGTTCACGTCCGCAGACAAGCTCGTCTTTGCCGTCCCCATGTGGAATTTCGGTATCCCTTACCGGCTCAAGCATTTTATCGACGTCATTGTCCAGCCTGGATACACTTTCAGTTTTTCCCCCGAGGAGGGTTACAAAGGGTTGGTGACCGGGAAGCCCGCCTTTGTTTCCTACTCCAGAGGCGGCGCCTATCCCCCCGGCAGTGATGCCGAGGCCTTTGATTTGCAGACCAAATATGTTGAACTTTTTCTCGGTTTCATCGGTTTCACCGATGTGCGCCGCGTCATCATCGAGGGCACGCTTGCCGGACCTGAGGAGGCCACAAAATCACAGACAGCGGCGATCGAAGAAGCCAGAAAAATCGCCGCGACGTTCTGATCCGAGCCCATCGTGTCGACGGCTCGGAGCCCGGAGGCAGACACATGACAAAGCACGTATCGGTAGCATTCCTTGTGATGTGTGCCCTGCTGCTCATCGTTCCGGTCAGCGGCAGTGCGACAATGGTGGACCATTCCATTTATGGAGAACTTCTCAAGCAATATGTCCGGGAGGGCGTGGTCGATTACCGGGGGCTGAAACAGGAAGAGGCCCGTCTGGATCGATATCTCGAGCAGCTGGAGAACATAGACATCGACCGCCTGGACCGGGATGAAGCCTATGCATTCTATGTCAACGCCTACAATGCGTGGACCCTTAAAGTGATTCTGAAGGCATACCCCGACATCAAATCGATACGGGATCTGGGATTATTTTCCACCGGGCCGTGGAAGAAAAAAATCGTGCGGGTCGACGACCGCATCATTTCTCTGGACGATGTGGAGCATAAGATATTGCGCGCTCAATACAACGACCCTCGAGTACACTTCGCCGTGAATTGCGCGGCCAAGAGCTGTCCGCCGCTGATCTCCGAACCCTTCCGGGGTGAGATTCTGAACCGGCAGCTGGACATGGCGACACGGAATTTTTTAAACGACCCGAAATTCAACTACCTGAAGGGCGACACGCTCTATGTCAGCCGGATATTCAAATGGTACGGCGAAGATTTTCCGGACGGGGTGGTCGCGTTTGTTCTCAGCTATGCCAACGGTGATTTCAAAAAACAGCTCGAGGCACGGAAAGGCCGCATCCGGGTGGAATACCTCGATTACGATTGGTCGCTCAATGGTAAATAGCCCGATCGTAATTGGAATGTCTGCATTCGTTGAGAACTGGGTTGCATCGAGACTCCGGCATCCGTCAGGCTTCGGCGTGGCAACGCCGCCGGGAGGGACGAATGGCAAATTTTGACTTTGATATCGGGATCATCGGCGGGGGGGCGGCCGGCTTGACCGTGGCATCCGGATCCGCCCAGCTCGGTGCAAAAACCCTGCTTATCGAAAAAGATAAGGTGTTGGGGGGCGACTGCCTGCACTATGGTTGTGTACCGAGCAAAACCCTCATCAAATCCGCCCATGTGTACCATCAGATGAAACACAGCTCCCGGTATGGGCTGCCCGCTGTGGATCTGCCGCCGGTGGACTTCAAAAAGGTTTCCGATCGCATCCGCTCGGTGATCGGCACTATCCAGGAACATGATTCCGAAGAGCGATTCTGCCAACTGGGGGCCCGGGTGGAGTTCGGGGACCCCCGGTTTACCGACGAACATACCGTCCAGTTGAATGGATCGTCTTTTTCGGCGAAGCGATGGGTACTGGCTACCGGCTCTTCTCCGGCAATTCCAGCCATTGACGGCCTGGACAGCACCCCGTTCATCACCAACAAGGAAGTTTTCTACCTCAACAGGCTGCCGTCGTCGATGATCATTCTCGGCGGGGGACCTATCGGGATCGAAATGGCTCAGGCGTTTCAGCGGCTGGGGTCCCGGGTCCACGTCGTCGAATTGGCTGACCAGATCCTCGGCAAGGAAGACAAAGATATGGCCAATGGCGTGGCGGATGTGCTGAAGGCCGAAGGGGTGGTTTTTCATCTGGGAGCCGAGGTCATCGCCGCACGACACCTGGGTTCGGAACGGGAGGTCACACTGAAACATCCCGACGGGGGGACGTCCACACTTAAAGCGGATACGCTTTTGGTGGCCATCGGTCGCAGAGCCAACACCGAGGGGATGAATCTGGAAGGTATCGGCGTGGATGCGGGCCGTGGTGGGATTCAGGTGGACGAGCGCCTTCGCACCACACAGAAGCACATCTACGCCGCGGGAGACTGCAACGGCGGTTTTCAGTTTACCCATGCGGCCGGCTATGAAGGGGGCATCGTGGTGAGCAACGCGATATTTCATCTGCCGCGAAAAACCGATTACACCTATCTGCCCTGGTGCACCTACACAGACCCGGAGCTGGCGAATATCGGGCTGAATGAAACCATGGCCGCAGCCCGGGGAATCGATTACCGGGTGTACACCGAAGAATTCCGCAACAACGATCGCAGCCTGGCCGAGGAAGAACGCACCGGCAAGATAAAACTGCTTCTGGATGAGAAGGAAAAACCCGTCGGTGTGCAGATATTCGGCCCCCAGGCGTGTGTTTTGATCAGCGAGTGGGTGGCCGCACTCAACGGCAATGTCAAGCTGTCGACGCTTGCTTCGGCAATCCATCCGTACCCCACCATGGGTGAAATCAACAAAAAGGTGGTCGGCAATTTCTTCTCTCCCAAAATCTTTTCCGACAAGATTAAAAAGGGCCTGAAATTCTTCTTCAGCCTCAAGGGACGGGCCTGTGACGTGGATGAGTGTACTTAGTCGTGCGGGTTCAAGGCTTGTCCGCCTCTGGCGGATTCAGGGTTCAGGTGGCGGGTTTCGGGTGTCGGGTGTCAGGATGATACAATTTTTGATTTTTGATTTTGGATTGCGGATCTATTTTGAGCTGAAAGCAACGATCGAAGGTCAACAAATGACGTTCCGCAAAGCGGAACAAATGACTGAATGACGCCGCCTTCAGGCGGCAAATGACGTATGCCCATAGGCCAACGGGCCAACGGACAAAAGGAGGCATCATGAAACTGGCCATGATCGGACTGGGACGCATGGGAATGAACATGGCCCGAAGGCTGCTTCGGGGAGGTCACGATGTGGTGGCCTACAACCGCTCGCCTGAGAAAACGCGCCTGCTTGTCGAGGAAGATGGCGCCATCGGGGCGTTTTCCATCGAAGAGGTTGTTCAAAATCTGCCGTCTCCGCGGATTGTCTGGTTGATGCTGCCGGCAGGGGATACGGTCGATCAACATATTTCCAAATTCAAAGAGGTTCTCGATGGGGGAGACATCCTCATCGATGGGGGAAATACGTATTACAAGGATGACATCCGGCGGGCCGAAGCGCTGGTCGACGCCGATATCGGATATGTGGACGTCGGCACCAGCGGCGGGATCTGGGGGTTGACCGAAGGCTACTGCCTGATGATCGGCGGCGAAAAAAAGTTTACCGATCCCCTCGAACCGATTTTTCAAACCCTGGCACCGCCGGAGGGATACCTGTACTGCGGGCCGTCCGGTGCCGGGCATTTTGTCAAGATGGTCCACAATGGGATCGAGTACGGGCTCATGCAAGCCTATGGTGAAGGATTTGAAATTCTAGAGGCCTCCCCATACCGGGACCACTTTGACTATCAGCAGATTGCCCATCTCTGGAATCAGGGCAGTGTGATCCGATCGTGGCTGCTGGAACTGCTGGTGCCGGCCTTTGGGAAAGATCCACGGCTCACCGACATCCAAGGGTATGTCGAGGATTCGGGAGAGGGCCGCTGGACCCTCCAGCAGGCCATCGACACCGATGTGCCGGCTGAGGTGATCGCCCTTTCTCTGATGCGGCGGTTCCGATCGCGACAGGAGAACACCTTCACAGATCGGGTGCTGGCGGCCTTGAGACGTGAGTTCGGTGGACACGCGGTGAAGACATCCTCAGAGTAACGAAGGAGATAACTGATGGCAGAGACATCCATATCCGATCCGGACGCGATTATCGCACCGTGCACATCCGTGTCCAATGCCTCCTCCGGAACCGCGGCCTGCACGGAGCCCAGCATTATCACGATACTCGGAGCCACCGGCGATTTGACGGCTCGTAAATTGATCCCGGCACTGTTTAATCTGTATCGGATCGGGAGCCTCCCGGAGGCGTTTGCCATCATCGGCTGCGGCAGAACCCGGCTGACCGAGGAGACGTTCCGTGAGCGCATGGGGGACGCCCTGTCGGTTTTGGATGATTCGGTAAAAGGAGCGATACCCTCCTTTCTGGAACATCTGTATTACCGGCCCCTGGAATATGATTCGCCATCGGATTTCGAGGCCCTCGCCGATACCCTTAGAGAAATCGATCGACGCCACAACACCCACAGAAACCGAATATTCTACTTTGCACTGCCGCCGACCCTCTACATGCCGGTGGCCCGGATGCTCGGAGAAGCCGGTCTTGCTGAAGAGGGCGATGGTGGCCGCGGATGGTCCCGCCTGGTTATTGAAAAGCCCTTCGGACGGGACCTGCCGTCCGCCGTTGAACTGGATCGGGGAATCCACATGTATTTCCAAGAGCATCAGGTTTTCCGCATCGATCATTATCTGGCCAAGGAAACCGTTCAGAATGTGCTGATGTTCCGATTTGCCAACGCCATCTTCGAACCGGTCTGGAATCGCCGGTATATTGCCAGTGTCCGCGTATCCGCCGTCGAGAGCCTCGGCGTGGAGCACCGGGCCGGATACTACGAACAGTCTGGCGTGGTCCGGGATATGTTTCAGAATCACATGATGCAGCTCCTGTCATTAACGGCCATGGAGCCGCCCGCCATATTTCAGGCCGAACGGGTGCGGGATGAAAAAATAAAGGTCTATCGTGCCCTGAGACCCTTCCCGGTGGCACGTCGCGATGCCAATCTCGTGCTGGGCCAGTACACTGCCGGAGAGATCGATGGCCACCGGGTTCCCGGATACCGGGAGGAACCGGGCGTGTCACCCGATTCGGTCACCCCGACATATGCCATGATGAAACTGTACCTGGATAACTGGCGATGGCAAGGGGTTCCATTTTACCTGGTTTCGGGAAAACGGCTGCCCGAGAAGCGCACGGAAATCGACATTCAATTTCGTCCGGTCCCCCATTCCATGTTTCGAAACGTTCTGGGAACGGATATCCTGGCCAACCGGCTGATCCTCGGGATTTATCCCGAAGAGAAGATCGCCCTCACATTTCAGACCAAGTCCCCCGGTGCCAGGGTCCGTCTCCGCACGGTCACCATGGACTTTCAATATTATGAAAACACCTCCGGGGCGATGCTCGACGCTTACGAAAAAGTACTTCTTGACGGTATGGTGGGGGATCAAACGCTGTTCTGGCGCCAGGACAGTGTGGAAACATGCTGGGCATTTCTCACGCCGATACTGGAGGCCTGCGAGACCTGCGGCGACCGGGACGCACTGCTGCATTTCTACCCGGCCGGATCCAGCGGCCCGGAGGCCGCCTTCAACCTGTAAAGACACTGTGAGGTCCCTATGGCTTCATCCAAAATATCCGGGGGGGGTGATACCGCCATGGAAAACGTAATCGCCGATCCCCAGAAAAAAAAGTCCGGCGCGCTGATCAAGGCGCTGGTTCTGATTGCATTTATTGTTACGGCAATCCTCATCATCCGGTACACACCCGTGAAGGCGTATTTAACCGAAGAAGCCCTGGGCCGTTTTCTGGAAAACGCGGGCATATGGGCGCCGATCGTGTTTATGTTCGTTTATGCCATCGGGGTCAGCCTGTTTGTTCCGGGGACTCTGTTGACCGGTCTTGGGGCCGCTATCTTCGGGCCCTACTGGGGGACTGTCTATAATTGGTTCGGGGCCATGATGGGGGCTAGTCTCTCGTTCTTCATCGGGCGGACCCTGGGACGCGACTTTGCCGCACAGCTCATCGGGGATCGGCTTAAAAAGTACGATGACGCCATCGAACGAAACGGTTTTGCCGCTGTTCTGTATCTGCGGCTTGTGTATTTCCCATTTACTCCCATGAACTTCGGGATGGGGTTGACCAAGGTCCGGTTCTGGGACTATTTTGCCGGAACCGGCCTGGGTATTGCGGTCGGCACCTTTATCATCACGTTCTTTATCGGCACCATAGCAGAGGTTTGGCGATCCGGAAACTGGGGGGAACTGCTCTCATTTAAAGTGTTTTTCTCCATCGGGCTGTTTATCTTTTCCTTTTTTATTCCCAAAATCATCAAGAAAATCAAAGGCGAATCACCATCGGCCAAAGGAGCGTCATCATGACCGAACTGGATACCCGGTGTATTAATACGATCCGTATGCTCTCGGCAGACGCCGTGCAAAAGGCCAATTCCGGTCATCCCGGGATGCCCATGGGAACGGCGGCCGCCGCCTTTGTGCTCTGGACCCGGTTTTTACGCCATAACCCCGCGAATCCCGGCTGGCCGGATCGGGATCGATTCGTGCTATCGGCCGGTCACGGGTCCATGCTGCTCTACAGTCTGCTTCACCTGACCGGATACGATTTGCCCCTGGAAGAACTGAAAAACTTCCGCCAATGGGGCAGCCGAACCCCGGGCCACCCCGAATACGGCCACACCCCCGGTGTGGAAACCACCACGGGCCCCCTGGGGCAGGGATTTGCCAACGGGGTTGGACTGGCCCTTGCCGAAGCGTATCTGGCCGCTCTGTTCAACCGGCCCGGACACACCATTATCGACCACTATACCTACGGTATCGTCAGCGACGGCGATCTGATGGAAGGCGTTTCCCACGAGGCCGCTTCCCTGGCCGGACACCTCGGTCTCGGCAAACTGATCTATATCTATGACGACAACCGGATCTCCATCGAAGGGAGCACGGAGATTGCGTTCACCGAAGATCGGGCGGCACGTTTTGATGCCTACGGCTGGCAGGTACTGCATGTCCCCGACGGGAATGATACCGCGTCTGTTGAAGCTGCTCTCCGATCGGCCCGGAATGAGACGGACCGTCCGTCGTTGATTGTCGCCCGTACCCACATCGGCTTCGGCAGCCCGACAAAACAGGACAGCCCCGGCGCCCACGGCGAACCCCTGGGCGCCGAGGAACTCCGACGGACCAAGGAAAATCTTGGTTGGCCTCTGGAACCGGATTTTTATATCCCCGATGATGTCCTGCCGGTCTTCCGGGAAGCCCGTGCAGCCGGAGCTGCGGCGGAAACCCAATGGCAGGAGCGCTTTTCAGCATACGCCGCAGAATTTCCGGACCAGGCCGCGATGCTGACGCAGTGGCTGGAGGGCCGTCTTCCGGAAGACTGGGAATCCGCCATCCCGGAGTTCCCGCCGGATGCCAAGGGAATGGCCACCCGGGTGGCCTCCGGTAAGGTGTTAAACGCCATTGGCGTTCGCTTACCCAATCTGGTCGGCGGTTCGGCCGACTTGGCCCCATCGACCAAGACGCTCATCGCCGACGCACCCGATTTCCAGAAAGGGGTATTTGGAGGCCGCAATCTCCGATTCGGCGTCCGTGAGCACGCCATGGGATCAATTCTAAACGGGATGGCGCTCCACGGCGGCTTGATCCCTTACGGGGCCACGTTTCTGGTGTTTTCCGATTATATGCGCCCGCCCATCCGGTTGGCTGCTTTGATGGGGATTCACGTCCTCTATGTCTTTACCCATGACAGCATCGGGCTGGGCGAAGACGGCCCCACCCATCAGCCCATCGAGCATCTGGCGTCGTTGAGGGCCATCCCGAATATGACGATCATCCGTCCTGCCGACGCCAATGAGACGGCCGAGGCCTGGATCCATGCGGTCAGCCATGACGGCGGGCCTGTCGCACTGGTGCTGACCCGCCAGGGGTTACCGGTGCTGGATCGGCAGATATATCCGTCTGCCTCCGGTCTGCTGAAAGGGGGATACGTGCTGGTGGACCCACCGAACGGGCGGCCCGATGTGCTGCTCATGGCCAGCGGATCTGAAGTGGCCATTGCCATGGATGCGGCGGCCGAGCTTGGAAACGAAAATGTCGGTGTGCGGGTGGTCAGCATGCCGTCCTGGGAGCTTTTCGATGCACAATCCCAAACATACCGCGATTCTGTGTTGCTGCCGGAAATTTCTGCCCGAATCGCCGTCGAGGCCGGAAGCACCCAGGGCTGGCACCGGTATGTCGGCTCCGGGGGGCAGGTCCTCGGTATCGATCGATTCGGGGCGTCGGCGCCGTACCAGGAACTTTACACCCACTATGGACTGACCACCGATGCGGTGGTCAAAGCGGCTCGCCGCATGTTGAACAGGAACTGAGCGGAATGAATCAACCATGATGAATGCTCTCTCCGGCGCGGAAAGGGCCTTGGGTCGGCGCGGCCGTGGGACGGTGATGGAAGGCTGAATGATGCATCCGAATCTGCAGATTGCTAAGGATGCCGAGGCGCTGGCGCGGGAAGGCGCCGAGCTCTTCTTGCGAATCGCCCAGGAGAGCGTCCGTAGCCGAAATCGATTTACGGCAGCCATCTCCGGCGGTTCTTCTCCCAGGGGAATGAATCGCCTATTGGCACGGGAGCCCTTCCGATCTGAAATACCCTGGTCCGATACCCATCTCTTCTGGGTAGACGAGCGGCTGTTGCCCTACGACAATCCCGAGAGCAATTTCGGCGCTGCGCGGGATGATTTCTTATCGGGGGTCCCCATTCCGGAGGGCAATGTATATCCCATGCCGGTGGAACTGGCACCGGCCGACGGCGCAGAGGCGTATCAGCGCGAACTCAATGATTTTTTTAATGATCCGGCGATGCCCGTGTTCGACCTTATTTTTCTCGGCCTGGGTCCGGACGGTCATACGGCCAGCCTGTTTCCGGGAAGTTCTCCCGACCCGTCCGGTCAGGAGCCCTGGGTGATTTCCGTCACCGGAGGAAATCCGAACGTGGCGCGTTTGACGCTGACGTATCCTGTTTTGAACAGCGCCAGACATGCCGTCATGCTGGTCTCAGGCTCCGACAAGGCAGACATCGTGCGACAGATTATCTTCGGAGAGCCGCCGTTGCTTCCGGCCCACTATATCGAACCGCGCTCGGGGACCATGACCTGGCTTCTGGACCGGTCGGCGGCATCCATGCTTCCGGAAGGGGGCGGCCATGGCACCGGATAACTGCTATATCGCCGGGGATATCGGCGGCACCAAAACCAATCTCGGATGCTTTTTACCCGGTCGCGCCCGGCCCCGGCTATTGTACTCGGCATCTTTTCCCAGTCCGCAGTTTGCGGATCTGGAGACGATCCTGGCGAAGTTCATGACAGGGGCCCCGGAGCATCCGGTCGTCAGCGCCTGTTTCGGGATCGCCGGACCGGTGGTGGGAGGATGCAGTCGAACCACCAACCTGCCCTGGCTGGTTTCGGAAAAAGCGATTCAACGTCGTTTCGGATGGCCCAAAGTTCGCCTGGTAAATGATCTGGTGGCTACCGCCATGGCCGTTACGGTACTGAATTCCCGGGAAGTGGTCTCCGTGAACCCGAATCGGATCAAAAAATCCGGGAATCTGGCTCTAGTGGCTCCGGGAACCGGACTCGGACTGGCACTGCTTGTCGCGCATAACGGACAGCATATACCCGTCGCCTCGGAAGGGGGACATGCCGGGTTTTCTCCCGGTGATGATGAAGAGGCGGACTTGTGGCAATACTTGCATGGCGAGTTCGGTCATGTCAGCGCGGAACGCGTTCTGTCCGGGCAGGGTCTGGTGAATATTTTTCAGTGGCTGAAAGATTCCGGTCGCTTTCGGGAACCCCGATGGCTGGCAAACGCCAGGACCGAAGGGGACCCGGCAAAGGCGGTTTCCGATGCGGCGCTGATTCGTAAAACACCCATCGCCGTGGCGGCGCTTCATCGATTTGTGTCAATCTTGGGCGCCGTTTCCGGGGATTTTGCATTGACCGGAATGGCCTTCGGAGGGGTTTACCTGGGCGGCGGAATTCCACCCCGGATCCAGTCGGCCATTATGAGCGGCCCCTTTCAGGAAGCCTTTACCCGGAAGGGACGCTTCAAATCCATGCTGGAAAAGACCGCCGTCCGGATTATTCTCAATGATCGGGCGGCGTTGTTGGGCGCGGCAATCGGCGCCATCGGTGCGTGAAAAACGCCGTATGCCGGCCTGATTCCCGTTTTCAAGCACCGATACCATGGAATAGATGTTAGGTACTGGGTACTGGATATTTGGGGAACCGGTGTTCGATGCTTGATTCCGGATGCTGGATGGAAAACGATCCAGGATTCAAGATCCAGGATTCAGGAACTACGTGACCAAAAGTTGAACGCTCGATTTTAGTATCCTTGTATCCTGAATCTTGTATCTTGCATCATGGAACAACCGGCCAACGGGCTAACGGGCTAACGGGCTAACCGGCAAAACCGGCAGACTATATAAAATGACGTCGGCCATCGCCGATTAAGGGGAACACCATGGGAAAATTAAATGAACTCGCAAGCCAGGGCCAGTCTGTCTGGTACGACTATATTCGGCGGTCCCTGATTACCTCCGGCGAACTCAAGGCGTTGGTCGACCAGGGCGTTCGCGGGGTCACCTCCAATCCGGCTATTTTTGAAAAGGCCATTGCCGGAAGCCAGGACTACGACACGGCCATCAAGGTGTTAATTGCAGAGGGTACCTCGGTGGAGGGGATCTACGAGAGTCTGGCCATCACCGATATTCAAATGGCGGCTGATGTGCTGTATCCGGTATACGATGACACCCTCGGTTACGATGGATATGTCAGCCTGGAGGTGAGTCCCGAGCTGGCCCATGACACCTTCGGCACGGTGGCCGAGGCCGTTCGCCTGTTCACTGCCGTGGCCCGTCCCAACATTATGATCAAGGTGCCGGCCACACTGGCGGGGATTCCGGCCATTGCCGAGTTGATCGGAAGAGGGGTGAACGTCAATGTCACACTGATTTTCGGTCTGGAAAACTACGCCGCCGTTGCCGAGGCCTACTTTTCCGGGCTGGAACGTTTGGCCGAAACCGGGCCGGATGTTCCGGGCGGCCATCCTGTGGATCGGATCGGATCCGTGGCATCCTTTTTCGTCAGCCGTGTGGACACGGTCGTTGATGCCGCCCTTGAGGCTATGGGTAACCGTGACCTTCAGGGCACCATCGCGATTGCCAATGCCAAAGTCGCCTATGCCCGTTTTCAGAGAATTTTTTCCGGGGATCGTTGGGATCGATTGGCGGCGAAAGGCGCACGGGTGCAACGCGTGCTCTGGGCCAGCACGGGGACCAAGAACCCAAGATACGCCGACACCCTTTATGTGGACGAATTAATCGGACCGGATACGGTGAACACACTACCGCCGACGACCCTGTCTGTTTTTATCGACCACGGCAAGATCGCTCCAACACTGACAGACCAAGTCGAAGAAGCGCAATCCCATCTGAACCGCCTCGAGGATTTGGGTATCCGTTTGGGCGAGGTGACACAGAAGCTTCAGGATGAGGGGGTCGATGCGTTCGCTCGCCCGTTTCGGTCGCTGATGGCCAGTATCGCCCAAAAGAGGGAGGATCTCCGCTATTTGTCTACAAGCTACTCCGACCAGCTGGGGGAATTGGACACGGCCGTCCGAAAAGGCCTGGCGGACCTGGTCGAGGAGAATGTGATTCAACGGATCTGGACCCATGACCATAAGGTCTGGAAACCCGAGCCCACCGAGATTACCAATCGCCTGGGTTGGCTGGACAGCCCGCGGGTCATGGCCGATGCGGTGGGGGACATCGAAGCCTTTGTCGAGGAGGTCCGCAGGGAGGGATTCACCCATGGATTGTTGCTCGGCATGGGAGGGTCCAGCCTGGCGCCGGAAGTATTTCGAAACATCTTCGGCATTACCGACGGATTTCTGGATCTGGCGGTTCTTGACAGCACGGATCCGGACACAGTGCTCGAAATGCAGCGCCGTCTCGATCCATCAAAGACACTCTTTATTGTTTCGACCAAATCCGGCGGAACCATTGAGACCATCTCCTTTATGAAATACTTCTACACGGCCGCTATGAACGCGCTGGGCCCGGATCGTGTCGGGCGGCATTTCTGCGCCGTCACCGATCCGGGAAGCGGATTGGAGGCGATGGCCGAGGAGCTCAAATTTCGTAAAATCTTTCGCAACGATCCGAATATCGGCGGACGGTATTCGGCACTGTCCTTTTTCGGCCTGGTCCCGGCCGCCCTCATCGGGCTTGACCTGAAGCAAATCCTGGCCCGTGCTGCCGCCATGGCCGGCCACGCCCAAGATCCGGGTGGTGATAATAGCGCCGCATGGCTTGGGGCGGCCATGGGAGAATTGGCCATGGCCGGGCGCGACAAGGTGACACTCATCACCTCGGACCCGCTGCAGCCGTTCGGCCCCTGGGTGGAACAGCTGATTGCCGAAAGCACCGGAAAGGAGGGACGCGGGATCTTGCCCGTGGAAGGGGAATCCGTGCTTGGACCGGATGCCTACGGAAAAGACCGGTTATTTGTCTATCTGAAGCTGGACGGTGACGACGCCCGGGATGATCAGGCCCAGGCCTTGGCGACGGCAGGACATCCGGTGGTTTATCTTCGTCTCCGGGATCTGTATGATGTGTGCGGTGAATTTTTCAGATGGGAGATGGCCACGGTGATCGCCGGGCGCCGACTTGGAATCAATCCCTTTGACCAGCCGAATGTCGAATCGGCGAAGGTCCGGGCTCGCGAAATGATGGCGGCGTTCCAGGAATCCGGAACCCTTCCGGAGCCGACGCCCGATTTCGAAACAGACGGTACACGGATTTACGTTGAAGGGGCGCTTTCGCAACCGGATTCCGTGCTGAAAGATTTTTTAGCCTCCGCAGATCCTGGCGATGCCATGGGGGCCGGTCGGAGTTATGTGTCCATCCAGGCGTATCTTCAGCCGACGGCCGTGACGGACGAGACTCTCCAGAACCTGCGAACCCGCATCCAGACAACCGTCCGCCTGGCTACAACCATCGGTTACGGACCGCGATTTCTGCATTCCACCGGACAACTCCACAAAGGGGATGCCGGAAGGGGGCTGTTCATCCAGCTCACCACCCGTCCTTCCGAGGATGCGAAAATTCCGGATCAGGCCGGCGAAAGCGATTCCCACATGACCTTCGGCGTCCTGATCAAGGCCCAGTCCCTGGGAGACCGCCAGGCTCTGCTTGACGGACATCGGAAAGTGCTGCGCATCCACGTCGACGGGGACCTGGCGGAGGTGTTGGAGCGTTTGGCAGCGGCATTATAGATACTTGATACTGGATTCTGGATTCTGGATACCGGATGCTTGCCCGCCGTTGACAAGTTGGTTTCAGGAATTCGGGTTTCAGGGACTCTGGTGTCCCGCCTACGCTATACCAAGCTACGGCGGGCAAGCAGGTGTCGGGTTTCAGGTGTCAGGGATGCTGCATCCTGGGTGCTGGATACAAAAGATGGATACCACGGAGTAATGGAGTGGTGGAGTGATGAACAAAAGAAGGAATTGCCAGTACTCCAATACTCCAACTCTCCAACACTCCGTATTTTAATCGGGCAAACGGGCGCACCGGCCCACGGGCCCACGGGCAAACCTGTGTGAGCCTTATCCGCGACCCAATTTCGATGAACTGGCATAATTCGAATGAGCGAAGATAGAGCTGCAACGTATAAAAAGCAGGCCGCCGAACGGGCCGTAAACTTTGTGGCCTCCGGGATGGTGATCGGGCTGGGAACAGGCAGCACCGTGCGATTCGCCCTTGAAGCGATCGCCCGGCGGCTTCGGCACGGGGATCTGGAGCGTGTCGAGGGTGTGCCCACGTCCATCCAGACGGAAACTCAGGCCAGGGAATTGGGGATTCCCCTGGTCACCCTGAATGATCGACCGATTCTTGATCTGACCATCGACGGCGCCGATGAAGTCGATGATGAGTTGAACCTGATAAAAGGTGGCGGCGGAGCGCTGCTTCGTGAGAAGATCGTCGCCCAGGCGAGCCGGAAGAATATCATCATCGTCGACCATACCAAGTGCTCGACCCGGCTGGGCACCCAGTGGGCGGTGCCGGTGGAAGTGGCCCCCATGGCCTGGAAATGTGAAGTCGACTTTCTGGCGTCCCTAAACGGACAGGTCGTCATGCGTATGGATTCCGGTGGGGTGCCTCAAAAAACGGACAACGGCAATCTCATCCTCGATGCCGACTTCGGTCCGATTGCCGATCCGGAGGGGCTGGACCGGAAGCTCAATGACCGGGCCGGCATTATGGCCCACGGATTGTTTTTGGGACTGGCCACCGACGTGATCGTGGCAGGTCAGGAGGGCATCCGCCATTTGACCTAGCCCGTCTTTTCATTCATCGAACCCAGGTAAATCGTAAACCGCATCGTGGATTGGGCCGCCAACTTTCTGCTTGTCATTTACGCCGCATCGGCAACTCTGCTGATGGTATACGGTCTCAATTGTTATGTGCTGATTTTTCTGTTTCACCGGAAACGAAAATCGGCCGAACGCCAACGCCGCCAGCTCGCGGAATGCTTTCCGCACCCTCTGCTTCGTTCCGATCTCCCGGTGGTCACCACTCAGATTCCGATGTTCAACGAGGTCAATGTGGCCAGACGGGTCATGCTCGCCGCTTCCCGGATGCGGTATCCCGCCGGAAAGCACGAAATTCAGATCCTCGACGATTCCACTGACGAAACCCGGGACACTATTGATCGGACAGCGGAACAACTTAGACAGGCCGGTGTGGACATTACCGTGATCCGCCGGAGCGATCGTACCGGTTTCAAGGCGGGTGCCCTGAACAATGGCTTGAACCAGGCCCGTGGGGAGCTCATCGCCATATTTGATGCCGACTTCGTTCCACCGGAGGACTACCTGCTCCGTACGGTGCCCTGCTTTCTGGCGGATGCCGGTATCGGGCTGGTGCAGGCACGCTGGGGACATCTGAACCGCTATCCTTCGGTGTTAACGCGGGCGCAGTCCATCGGCATCGATGGACATTTTATGATCGAGCAGGCTGCACGAACATGGAACCATCTCTACATGAACCTCAACGGCACTGCCGGGATCTGGCGACGGGCGGCTATTGAAGCGGGTGGCGGCTGGCACTGGGACACGTTGACCGAAGATATGGATCTTTCCTACCGGGTCCAGTTGGCCGGATGGGGAACCGAATTCCTTCCGGATCTGGTGGTTCCTGCGGAAATACCCGAAGACATTCGGGCGTTTAAAGGACAACAGTTTCGTTGGGCCAAGGGCTCCATCCAGACCGCCAAAAAGCTGCTGCCGCAGATACTGAAAGCACCCATTCCCGTGTTTCAGAAAATTCAGGCTGTTTTCCATATGACCCATTACCTGGTTCATCCGTTGATACTGGTATCGGGCCTGCTGGCCCTCCCGGTGCTTCTGTGGGTCGATCTTTCTTTTTCGCGGTAGGGTGTTCACCGCCCTGGGGATGATTCTTCTGGCGGCCATGGCCGCACCGAGCAGCCTATATGTGATCAGTCGGCGAGCGGCCTATCCGGACTGGCGGCGGCGCATGGTGATTCTGCCGGCGCTGGTGGCCGTGGGTGTGGGAATTGCGCTTTCCAACACGCGTGCCGTCATCGAAGCGGTGATCGGATACGACAGCGAGTTTATCCGACCCCCGAAGCGGGGCGACAAACAGATCAAGCGATATGCCCTTCGGCCTCCGGCAATGGCCCTGCTGGAGGTCATCATGGGCCTTTACTGTGCGGGGGCGCTCGGGGTGTATCTGGCTGCCGGCAAATATCTGGTGGGGCCTTTTCTGCTGGCGTATGCTGCTGGATTTCTTTTTGTCGGCCTTCTCTCCGTGGTGCATGCGGCGGGATCCATACAATGACCCCCTCCAGAATCGCGGTGGTTCCCTTTGGCCTGGCGGTTGCGCTGATGGCCCTTCTCTGCTGGTTCGGCGGCCAATTCGGTCCCATTGGAGACCGGCCGTTGATCCTGCCGGGAGTTTCGGGGAATGTCCCGGCAGGCGGTTTTATCGTGCTGTTTGGGGGCACCTGGACGGCGGCGTTGCTGGTCTTTTTGCTTTTTCCCCGGTGGCTCAATCCCGTTCAGGCCTCTGGCTGGATTCTTGCCATCGCTTTGCTGACCCGGCTGGTATTACTGCCCCATCCACCTTCGGACGACATCAACCGGTACCTGTGGGAGGGGCGGCTGGTTCGGGAAGGCATCAGTCCCTATCATTTCCCGCCGGACCACGAATCGTTGTTGGATTTCGCACAGGATGATCCGTTCCATCCCAACCTCAATCATCCCGACATCCCTGCCGCGTACCCGCCATTTACTTTGGTTCTCTTTGCCGCTGCCGGGGCGGTCCTCTATCATCCTCTGGCCGTTAAGCTGCTTGTCGTCGCATGTGACCTGGGCACCCTCATCTTGCTGCTCTTGCTGTTGCGCCATCGCGGTCTGGACCTGCGCTGGAGTCTCCTGTACGCCGTCAATCCGGTTATTCTCTACAGCTTCGCCGGACAAGGCCATTTTGATGCACTTCACAACCTGTTTCTGTTTGGGGCCTTTCTTCTCTATGATCGCAAATCATGGGCCTGGATGTTTCTGGTTGCCGGCCTTGCCATTCAGTCCAAGTATGTCGCGGTGCTTGCTGTCCCCTTTTTGCTGAGACGCGATAATCTGAAATGGAGCTGGATGATTCTTGTCAGCGTGACGCTGCCCTTTGGTCTTTTTGCCCACCAGGGTGTGTCTGCCTATTTTGCCAGCCTGATCCATTTTGGTGATGCCTTTGCGTTTAACGGCCCGATCCACAGCATCCTCCGTTGGATGTTCGGGGACATGGGAACAGCGACCCTCATTATCAAGATCGTGTTTGCTGTCTGTTTCGGGGCCGGCTGTCTGTATTTTCATCCCCGGCTGAATCTCCGCTTACAAAACGATCCTGTTTCGGGCGGTTTTTTTTCCATGGGGCTTCTGCTTCTGTTGTCGCCCACCGTCCACTTCTGGTACGTGAGCTGGGTGGTGCCTTTTCTGGTGCTCCGACCGGCCCTTTCCTGGCTCGTTCTCTGCATGACGGTCAGCGCCTATTTTACGACCCTGGGCGTTTTCGAAGCTACCGGTCGTTGGCATTTGCCGGTTTGGGCCTGGGCGCTGGAGTGGCTGCCGTTTATGGCCCTCCTGGTTCTGGATATCCGTTCGGGTCTGATCCAGGCGGTCCATCCCATGGGGCACCTTCCGGTTCGATCCGTCTCTGTCATTATCCCGTCGTTGAATGAAGCCGGGAACATTGCCGATTGTGTCCGCTCTGCCTCCGCCGATCCCGCCGTGTCGGAGGTGATCGTGGTGGACGGGGGTTCCGAGGACCACACCCCTGTCCTGGCTGAAAAGGCCGGCGCCAAGGTGATTCAACATGCCGTGTCTCCGGAAAATGGCGGCGGCCGGGGGGGACAGATCTTTGCCGGACTGGAACAGGCCACCGGGGATGTGGTTGGGGTGGTCCATGCAGATACCCGGGTGCGATCACCTGCTTTCTCCCGCATGTGCCGGGTGCTGTCCCGGCAGCCGATGATCGTCGGAGGTGCCCTGGGGGGCTGCTTCTCCGGCACGGATCCCCGCTATAGACTGCTCGAGGTGGCCAACGACTTGAAATCCGCTCTTTTCGGCATCCACTTTGGCGATCAGGTACAGTTTTTTCGCAGAACGCCGGTGATGACCTATCGTATATTTCCGGCAATCCCGCTGATGGAGGACGTGGAATTAAGTCTCCGTTTGAACCGTCTGGGGCGTCAGACGTATCTTTTCGGAACCGCCTCCATTTCGCCGCGACGCTGGGAGGCGGCCGGTTTTGGAAGGGCGGTCCTGATTGTGAGGCTGGTGACCCGCTATCTCATTGCCCGATGTGTGGGTCGGCGAGATACCAACGGCATGTATCGGCAATATTATCCCGTAATAAAAAATCGGAATTATGCACCATTTTAAGGGTATTCTCACGCAATGGTCTGAGTATGTAGGACCCTAAAGCCATTGTTTGCAGTTTTCCGAAGTTGGCGTCCTGCAGCCTTT